>Ga0256406_1002689_pt1 | contig 24257 bp, 15 predicted proteins | sample RumenRJG_03DNA_FD_185986 | JGI IMG/M metagenome (GOLD analysis project Ga0256406, IMG submission 185986) | Bovine rumen microbial communities from Lethbridge, Alberta, Canada - RJG_03 | ecosystem: Host-associated > Mammals > Digestive system > Stomach > Rumen | place: Canada: Alberta | collected...
GGCAGGCTAAGAGACAATATGGATGAAGAGGAAATAAGGCAACTCCTACCTTATCAATACAAAAAATCCCGAGGATAACCTCGGGATTTTTTGTTTAATTATGGGACGGCCTAAATTGAATGGTTACGAGGGAGTGGTAAACACTATGGTAAACACAAATCGCCTAATGTTTGTCAATGATTACCAAAGATTACAACTCTTTTTCGCTTGGTTGCTATCCCCTTATTACCCTAATCCCCAATCATTTATACGCCTCCAATCTCGTAACTTGCTGACTATAAACGAAAAAAGGAAGCCTTCATCAGACTTCCTTCTTGACATAAAAGCGGAAGGTGAGGGATTCAAACCCCCGATACCACATAATGGGTATACCGGATTTCGAGTCCAGCGCATTCGGTCACTCTGCCAACCTTCCTTTAACGCGTGCAAAAGTACAAACAATTTTGCGAACTGCAAAACAAATAGACAAAAACTTTTGAAGGCAACTTTCTCCCGACTGTCTACGCTGAAGGTCAGATGCGATCGTCCTGCTGGCTGTGCGTGAACTTGCAACCTTCCCATGTTTATGCTCTCACCACATGCGGCAGGTGCGGACCAACATGGTGGCGATACTACTAATGAACTTCTGTCCGTTCGTGGCAGCAAGGGTCTGCTTTCCACGCTTGTGCAGCGCCCAGCTGGCAGCGAGGACCGACAGCCAGTCGTCATTCTAATGCATGGTTTCGGAGGCAATAAGGGAGGCCAATTGCTCACGCTCACAGCCGACTCACTACTTGCACGCGGCATTGCTGTGGTGCGTTTCGATTTTAATGGCCATGGTCAAAGCAAGGGAAAGTTTGAGGAGATGACGGTGCCCAACGAGATAGAGGATGCCAAATGTATCTATAACTATGTGATGCAGCAACCTTGGGCCGACACGACGCGCATCGCTCTTGCCGGACATTCACAGGGTGGAGTCGTGGCGAGCATGACCGCTGGTGAGCTGGGTGCAAGGAAGGTTGCCGCAGTTGTCCTTCTTGCTCCGGCAGCTGTGCTCCGCGATGATGCCATCCGCGGCAATACGATGGGTGCGGTCTACAATCCACTGGACCCTCCGGCCACGATTGCGCTGATGGGTGGCCGTCTGAAGCTTGGTGCCGACTATGTGCGTACTGCTTTCCGCTTACCCATCTATGAGACGGCAGGGCGCTATCAAGGGCCAGCCTGCATCATTCATGGCACTGGTGATCGTGTGGTGCCCTACACCTACGGTGAGCGCTATCATGAGCTATGGAAGGGCAGTGAGTATGATGAGCTGCCCGGTTTCGACCATGGTTTCTCGCAGGATGTCTATCGTGTGGCCGAACTGACGGCCCTGTTCCTATCCAAGACTTTGCGATAGATGGAGAAGGGACACTCCTCGAGTCGGTAAGCGCCCAGGAGAGTCCCTTCAAAGGATGAGTACGGCCATTGCCGCTGCTCTGAGGGATGGAAGGCTAAGAGACGTATCCACTGTGTATGCCCTAACCTTTTAGCCCGAAGCCTTACAGTTCGCCCTTAACACTTTCTACCCAAGCATCAATGCGGCGTTCTGTCTTGTCCTCGTCCTCAGAGCAGTCGATAGCCAGGCCCACGAACTTGCCGTCGACCACCGATTCTGAATCATCGTAGCTGTAGGAGTCGGCTGCCACCTGCCCAATGATTTTGGCACCGCTGTCCTTTACGGCGTCGTAGAGTGCCGACATTCCTCCGCAAAAGGTGTCGCTGTATCCGCTGGCATCGCCGCAGCCGAAGAGTGCAATGGTCTTGCCTTTTAGGTCGGCGTCCTTTAGCTTCTCTACTCCATCGAACCAGTCATCCTGCAGCTCTCCGGCTCCCCAAGTAGAGGTACCGAGCAGCAGGTTGTCATAGGTTTCTAAGGTATCGGCATCAATGTCCGTCACATTCTTTACATCGCTCACTCCTAACTTCTGAGCCAGCTTCTCGGCATACTCCTGGCAGTTGCCGGTTGTGGTTCCGTAAACAATAATCGTCTTCTTCATATTCCTTTTATTTAGTGGTGAAACATTTATCGTGCTCAAGCATCTGCGGTCAACGGGTGGCTGACACCTTGGAATGCTGCGCAGGCCTAACCTCCGATGGGGCCAAATGGCTTCGCCCTGCTGTGTTCCGGCTGCAAAGTTACCGGAATCCGACTGCGCGCACAATACTCAATAATCATGATTCTGAGAGTGGCCCGACAGTCCTGCTGAGTGAGGGCTAAAGTGGAAAGAATAAACTTTAGTGATTATTAACTCCATAGAGTAACATTTGTTACCACCTCGCCTTTTTTATCGCCCTAACTTTGCATCCCGTAAGCTGGGTAGCGGCTTCCAGGCTGAGCATCCACTGTGGTGGCCCGTCACAGCTTTAAGGAGAGGAATGTAGTATATCAACGTTAAATATAGAAGGATATGGAAAATAAGATGTTTTGCTTCCAATGCCAGGAGACGGCAAAGGGAACGGGCTGTACGCTGAGAGGTGTTTGTGGAAAATTGCCAGAGACGAGCAGATGGATGGACCTGCTGCTGAGTGTCGTGCGCGGTGTGGGCACCATCTATGATGCCCTGCTTGCTAAGGGTGCAGCTGCAGATATTGCTGTCGATGACTTCATAGTGGATGCTCTCTTTGCCACGATTACCAATGCTAATTTCGATGACGATGCCCTGCTTGCCAAGGTGGACAAGGGCTTAGCCATAAAGCATCGGCTGCTCGACGAGGCCTCGCGCTTAGGTGTGGCGCTGCCCAAGTATCACGAGGTAGAGTGGGGCGGTGAAAAGGCCGACTACCAGGCCGAAGGCGACAGAGAGACAGTGCTGCGCAACAGCGACGAGGATGTCCGCTCACTGAAGGAGCTGACGGTGCTCGGACTCAAGGGTATGGCTGCTTACTATGAGCATGCTGCCCGGCTGGGCTTCCGCGATGAGTCCATCATCCGCTTCATGGCTTCGGCGCTCTCCGCCGTGTCGGATCCTGCAGCAACCGTTGACACACTGCTGCCGGTAGTGCTCACAACGGGCAAGTATGGTGTCGATGTGATGGCACTGCTCGACAAGGCCAACACCACAGCCTACGGCCATCCCGAGATAACTAAGGTGAACATCGGCGTGGGCAAGCGTCCCGGCATTCTCATCAGTGGTCACGACCTTCACGACATTGAGGATCTGCTCGAACAAACTCAGGGCACGGGCATCGACGTCTACACCCACGGAGAGATGCTTCCTGCTCACTACTATCCGAAGCTGAAGAAATACTCCCACCTCGTGGGCAACTATGGCAATGCCTGGTGGAAGCAAAAGGAAGAGTTCGCCCATTTCAATGGACCCATTGTATTCACCACCAACTGCATTGTTCCTCCCGCTCCGAATGCCAACTATAAGGACCGTGTGTTCACGTCGAACTCCACAGGCTACCCCGGCTGGAAACACATCAAGACCTCAGCCGACGGCCATAAGGACTTCTCCGAAGTCATCGAGATGGCCCGCCACTGTCAGGCTCCCGAGGAGATAGAGCAGGGTGAGATCGTGGGCGGATTTGCCCACAACCAGGTGTTCGCGCTGGCCGATAAGATTGTGGAGGCAGTCAAGAGCGGAGCCATCAGAAAGTTTGTTGTCATGGGCGGATGCGACGGAAGGATGAAGAGCCGCAACTATTATGCCGACTTTGCCAAGGCTCTGCCTTCGGATGTGGTTATTCTCACCTCGGGCTGTGCCAAGTATAAATACAACAAGCTCCAGTTGGGCGACATCAACGGCATACCACGTGTGCTCGATGCCGGCCAGTGTAATGACAGCTATTCGTGGGCCGTGGTAGCCTTGAAGCTGAAGGAGATATTTGGGGCTGCCGACATCAATGACCTGCCCATAGCCTTCAACATTGCCTGGTATGAGCAGAAAGCTGTCATCGTGCTCTTGGCTTTGCTCAGCCTTGGAGTGAAGAATATTCACATCGGGCCCACGTTGCCTGCCTTCGTGTCGCCGGCAGTGCTTAAGGTGCTGCAGGACAACTTTGGACTGGGCACCATCTCCACCGTGGAGGACGATATTCAGAACATGATAATGGTCTAAGTAAATAGTTACTTTAGCTTTAGAGGGATTGCTCTTGTTCCATCCTCAATATGGGTGGACTCGGGCAGTCCCTCTTCTTTTTCATGTAGCTGAATGCAAGGTGGGGGGCGGTTTGCAGCTGTCCACCCGTGACAATGAAGGAAAAGAGGCCGACTGAAGATTTTTCCTGCCCGGAGGCTTCCGCTTTTCATAAATATTGGCTACATTTGCAGGAGTAACTCTAACGTAATGCCTATGAAAGAAGCTGAATATTATGAGAAATTACCCGAAGGAGTGGTGAGCTGCACCCTTTGTCCGCACAACTGCCATATAGCCAGGGGAAAGCGCGGAATCTGCAAGAGCCGCGTCAATGTCGACGGAGTGCTCTGCTCCGAAGTCTACGGACATCCTTGTGCCGTGGCCATTGACCCCATCGAGAAGAAGCCCTTCCGAATGTTTTATCCCGGAAGCAGCTGTCTCTCGATAGCTTGCACGGGGTGCAACCTGCGATGCCTCAACTGTCAGAACTTTGAGATTTCGCAGGTGGAGCCCGTAAAAGCCGAGCGCTATGACCTGTCGCCTGCCGACATCGTGGAGATAGCACAAAGAGAGGGACAGAAAATCATCGCCTACACGTATACTGAACCGCTCACTTACCTGGAATATGTGCGCGATACGGCCCGACTGGCTCACGAACGGGGGCTGAAGAATGTGCTCGTCAGTGCAGGCTATGTCAATGTCAAGGCGCTGAACGACCTGCTGCCCTGGCTCGACGCTGCCAACATCGACTTGAAATCGTTCTCCGATGACATCTACCGCAGAGTCTCTGGTGGCAGTCTGCGCCCAGTACTCGACACCATCCTCAGAATGAAGGATGCCGGGGTATGGCTCGAAATCACCCATCTGCTCATCCCCACAGTCAACGATGACGCCGGGATGTTCCGGCAGATGTGCGGTTGGCTGACGGCCCACCATCTCGCCTCCGCCCCGTTGCACATCAGCAGGTTCTTCCCGCTCTACAAGATGTCGCACCTCTATGCCACTCCACTGTCCACAATGCAGCGTGCAGAGCGCATAGCCCGCGAGGAGGGTATAGAGCATGTCTTCCTGGGGAACGTCTGAACGGCAGAAAGCCCACGAACCTCATCCTTAGGATTCATGGGCTTTCGTCTCTTAGTCAGTGTGTGCGGAAGACTTATCTGCGCTTCTTTCGGTTGGTAGTCTTCGTCTTTCTCACTGTTCTCGTAGTTGTCTTGGTCGTTGTGGTCTGAGCGGGCTTATAGTACTTCAGTGCCTCGGGCATCTCCTGCTGCAGAGCGGCAATGCGCTTGGCATCCGACGGGTGGTCGCTCAGGAGGTCATCCTGATTGTTGCTGCCCGACGACATGCGCTGCCAGAAGGGTATAGCCTCGCGCGGGTCGTAGCCTGCCATGGCAGCAAAGATGAGCCCCATGTGGTCGGCCTCGCTCTCGTTTGAGCGGCTGTACTTCAAGTTTTGGAACTTGAATCCGTACTGAGCCACCATCTGTCCGAGCTGTATGGTCGACGAACTGACGCCGGCCGCTCCCAGAATGCTGCTGGCCACCTGGGTGCCCAGCGATTGCTTATACTGCTTGGAGAGTTGCTCGGCGCTGTGCTTGGCTACGGCATGGGCTATCTCGTGGCCCAGGACGATGGCCAGTGCGGCCTCAGTCTTGGTGTAAGGAAGCAGACCCTCGTAGACCACAATCTTTCCACCAGGCAGGCAGAAGGCGTTGGCCTCATTGTTCTGTACGAGGTTGAATTCCCACTGATACTGGCTGATTTCGCTGGCATAGCCGTTGTTTCTCAGATAGGTCTCCACGGCGTTGGCCAGGCGCTTTCCTACGCGCTCCACCATGGCAGTGTTGGCTGCGTTGGTCGACTTCTTGGCTGTCTTCATAAATTGGGTGTACTCTTGGTTCGACAGGCCGAGCACCTGCTCGTCGGACACCATGAGACTCTGTTTGCGCCCGGTGAGGGGCACTGTACGCGATGTGCCACAGCCCACCATCAGGACAGCGGCAAGTGCTAACAATAAAATTCTGACGTTCTTCATTTTTGAAAGTCTAATGTATACATTACTGGGCGCAAAGTTATAAAAAAAGTCGGCAGCAACGTATCAACCGTGGTACTATTTTTCCAAAGAATATGTGATTTCCATCCTTAGTCGACGGAATTCCACCCCTGGAAACGACGTGAGGCTCACTTCGCAGTGAACCTCCATCGACAATATACAATAACATTATGAATTGGTGCCTAAGCTGGTGAAAACGCAGCGGGTGAGATGACCGGATGCCGGACAAATGGCCCCCGGGCTTTCCCTTCCGGCTGTGCAAAGGTAGCAACTTTTGCGCAGTGCCGCAATACCGAGAAATGATGATTATAGCCGGATGAGTGTGGAGCCGCGGTAGGGTTTGCTACCTCCGTCGGCCTGCACGGCATAGATTCCGTGGGGCAGCAGCGAGAGGTCGATGCTGAAATGGCGCTCGCCGGTGAGCTGGCGGCGCAGTACCATGGCTCCGGTCTGGGTGAAGATGCTGATGCTGAGTTGTCGGCCGATAGACTGTGGCGCGTCGATGGTGAGCACCCCATGGCTGACGGCGAACTTCAGTCCGCTGGGCCGCGTCATCGAGAGTCCTTTGACGCCGGTCAGCTGAAGGAGATGGAGTAGACCACGGTAGGCGTCTATCTGCCCATAGCCATAGTAGTTGTTAGGATAGCTCAGTGAAGGGTCGGGATGTGAGCAGGTCTGGCGCAGCACGTCGAGCACGTCGGACGGAGTGAGGCGTGGGCGAGCCTGCAGCCATAGGGCAATGACACCAGCCACGACGGGGGCCGACATCGAGGTGCCGGTGTTGCAGTTCCAGGCATAGGTGCGGCCGTTGTAGCTGAACCGCTCCACATCGCTCCACAGATGGGCATCCTGAGGGTTGTGCTCCATGAAGAAACTGTTGTACGAGGAGATGATGTTCGTGCCCGGTGCCATCACATCGGGCTTCGTACGTCCGTCGTAGGTCGGCCCCACTGAGGAATACCACGCGCGCTGACCGTCCGAGCCGAGTCCTTCACCACGGCGCTGGCCATAGACGTTCTCGAAAGAACTGCGATAGGCCGTGGCGCCCACACTGATGACCGACGGGGCACTGGAGGGCGAGAGGATGCTGTGACTCTGCTGCCCGGCCACGAGAGCGGGGTTGGCATCGTTGGCCGTGAGATTGAAACTGGAAGTGTAGAGCTCCACGTCGGCTGTGTCGGCTACAATCTCGAGGGCAATGGGACCGGAGGCCCAAAGGCTGGTGTCGGATGCGAGCACCACTTCGAGGGCTGTCGATGTGGGGTCGAAGCTGGAAGGAAAGGCTGCCACGCTCACGCGCACGGATTGGCCATCGAAGTGGAGGGTGTCGGTGAGAAGCGAGTCCTTGCATTGCGCCACTTGTCGGGTGGTAATGTTGAGGCTGTCGGTTCGTTGACCATAATGCAATAGCCGGAAACCGTAGGGTGACCTTCCGCTGAGGGTCAGCGAGGCCGAGCGGGAGCCGGATTGGAGGAAGGTGCCTTTGGTGTGCTCCGTGGGCAGTTTGTGCAGATAGCATCGACTGGCTCCGCTGTTGCCTGCCGAGGCAACGATGATTCGGCCTGGTCCGGTGATGCTGTCGAGCATGGCATAGAGGAGAGCGTCGTCGCCGCGCAAATCCTCGCCGCTGCCCTCACTGAAGGAGATGACGCAGGGCTCGCCCAGGGATTCGGCGTAGTCGAAGATATACTTGAAGCCCAGTACGTCGAGCGCATAGGTGTACTTATAGTAGTCGGCAGAGTCGATGAGCGAGGCATTGTCGGATGTGGCATTGGCCACGAGACAGAGGTTGCTCTCAGGAGCCATTCCGCTGTAGGATGAGGTGTAGCCGTTGCCTGCCGCTATACCTGCGGTGTGGGTGCCGTGAGCCATGATGAGACCGTCGCGCGAGTGCCCCAAAGCAAGGAGGGTGGCACTGCCCTGATAGTCACGCCCCACGGGGAGAGTGCTTCCCACGGTGTCGGTGCTGAGCTGGTCCCACAGTCGGCCGATGCGGCACTGCTGCCCCGAGGCGTCGAGAAAGGTGGGGTGGGTGAGGTCGAATCCGATGTCCTGCACCCCCACTACAACAGAGCGTCCCGTGAAGGCTTGCGTGAGTGGTGCAGTGGCAGTCCAAAGTTGCTGTGCTCCCACTTCGAGGCGCACGGAGTCGAGCAGCGCGCGGCTCCCCCGTCGGGCCTCTATCCGCTCTACCTGCGGCGATAGCGACAGCTCCCCGAGCCGGTCAAGGGGGATGGCAGCAATATAAAGGTCGCCGCAGTGGGCCAGTGCCCTACTGTGGTGGGCGCGAAGCACGGAGTCGGCATTCTCCCGGAGCCGGACGAAGGCGTAGAGCTCACACGGGCGGCTGGGAGCTGTGCCCCTGGCTTGTTGTGGTCGGCTGAGTGTTACTGACTGTTCTATGGCGAGGCGCCGCACCCATGACGACATCTTGCTCCATTTGGCTTGCTGTGCCAATGTGGGGTGCATCGACGCTGTTAACAACAAGAGGGTGATTGCCAGTGTGTGGCGGATGCTGAGGGGAGAGGTTGGAGTCATGCGTTGCAGAATTAATGGACAGGAACGGGACATGCTCAGGCGGCAGTGCCCATGATGCAAATTTAGATAAAAATCTCCAAAAGTCGGCAGCTCTTGCCTCCTTTTTTACAGCTCCGGATGGAGAAGGATGTTGAGTGCTGAATGTGGAGTGCCGAATGCAGTGCACTGATTGCTAAGGTTTGCTATCGACAACGCTGGAACACCTTGTAGCAATGGTGCCGGATGTTACGCCATATGGCGGAGACATCTACGCCAAATGCCGGAGCTATGTACGCCAAATGCCGGAGCTATGTACGCCAATTGGCGGAGACGTGTACGCCACATGCCGTAAGCATGCTGACCCAAGCCCGAAGCGCTCTGCAAGGCCTACCACTGCAGGCCGAAGCCGAAGGGCGAGGCCGACGGAGCAGCTGGCATCAAGGAGAGCGGATTGGGCGTAGGGGAGGGAAGTCTAAGAGATATCGAAAACGACACTCCAGGCTTTACTCAAAGGAGTTTATAGCTGATTGATGTGAAAAAACAGAAGTGAAGGGAGATCAGGGACTGTCGTGCGTTCCAAAATATGTCGTCATACGATGCCTTCGGCAGGGTGTCTAATCGCTCAGCAGTGATAGAAACCAACGGAAAAGGGTAGTGGATGATGGGTAATGAATGGGTCTGTGATGAAGCCTTTGTGGAGGGGGAAGTGAGGAGTGAGCCAAGACCGTGGCTGATTCCGGGTGACGGTAGGTGAGAATGATAGGGTGCAGGCAATTCACGGCTAATGCTTACAGCGTGTCACTGCTGGGGAGTTTTTTTACAGTGTGTAAGGTGCGGTCGGTCTCGTGTGGTGGGTATGGTGAAGTGCGTGCTGACTATTTGGTGAGAGCGCTTCGGGTAAAGGGACGATGAAAGTGTGGATTTGATAGTATAAAATGGGAACATCGATGTTCTAAATGTCGCCATTTTTGACTTTTTCGCATGAATCTTGAAAAAAGATGCTCCAGGATTTGACCTATATCAATATAATTATTATCTTTGCACTGCGTTAAAGAAATACACCTGATTTTCTAGAACCTTACTGCTTATAACCCAATCTGCAACGACAGTTGATTTTTGATAGAGGGGCCGCACAGCGAGATGCATGTGCGGTCCTTCCCTTTTATATACCTATATATAATATAGACTCGTTAGGGGAAGCATGAGGGGGTGGACTGTAAAGGAGAAGCTTCGGAAAGCTGACTGGTTAGAGGCTGCTCCCGTCGGTGATCTCCCTTGAGGCGGTCGCTATGCGCGGACTATCCTAAGGGAGATCAGCTTGCACTGCATCGGCTGAGCTTAGTTGCCGATGAATATGTCGGAGTCGTTGAGGTCGGGTTTCTGTGGCTTGGATTTTGTCTCGGGCTGTTTTTTCAGTTGGCCCTTGTCGTCGAAGAGTCCGTAGGTGGTGCGCAGCACGCTGAACTCCGTGCGGCGGTTGAGCTGATTGCACACTTCCTGATTCTCCTGCTTCTGCTTCTTGATGAACTCCTCGGTCAGCACGTCACCCTCCTTGAGCCACGGATATTTCTCTGTGAGCTTCTTCTTGATGACTTTCGGCTTTGTTTTGCCATAACCCACGGCGGTGAGACGGTCGCGGGCTATGCCTTTCTCTATCAGGTAGTCGACCACGGCCTGGGCGCGCCGTTGCGAGAGTTTCTTATTGTACTCCTCGGACCCCTTATAGTCGCAGTGAGCCGCCAACTCAATGGTGACATTGGGGTTCTCGTTGAGCAGCTTCACCAGCTCATCGAGCGAGGTCTTCGATTCCTGGCGCAGGGTAGCCTTATCGAAGTCGTAGAAGATGTTGTCGATGAGCACCGGGGCCGAGATGGAGGCCAGGGGAAACTGCAATACGTACTCCCTCGATGAGTCCGACTTCTCGACCGAGAGCTCCTGTTGATGATTGAGGAAGCCCTTGCAGGAGGCCAGTAGCAGATAGTCGACACCTGGTTTTACCACGTAGGTGAACGAGCCGTCGCCTTTCACGCCGAGTGTCTGGTTGGTGCCGTCGGAACCGACGATTCTCACTTGTGCTGCCGGCAGCTCGTAGCCATCCTTCTCGTAGACCCATCCCTTGATGTCCTGAATGATTTCGGGATTGTTGAAGCTGTAGATGTGGTCCCAGCCCCGTCCGTCATTTCGGCTTGAGCAGAAGTAGCCTCGGTTGTGGGGGCCTTCGAAAGTCATACCGAAGTCGTCGCCGCTTGAGTTCAGGGGATAGCCCGGGTGGAATATCTTGTAGGTGCCTTCTTGGGTAGGCATGGCTATGTAGATGTCGAGACCGCCCATGCCGGGGTGCCCGTCGCTGGAGAAGTAGAGGTCGCCGTTGGGTCGGAAAGTGGGGAACTCCTCATTGCCCGGCGTGTTGATAGGCGCTCCGAGATTCTCCACTCCACCCAGTCCGGCAGCCGTGATTCTCACGCGCCAGATGTCGAGGCCACCCATGCCTCCGGGCATGTCGCTGCAGAAATAGAGCCACTCGCCGTCGGGGGAGATAGCGGGGTGGGCGAAGCTGGAGAGGGTGTCGCGGCTGATGGGCACCTCGGTGCCTTTGCCCCAGGCGGCATCAGAGCGCGCCGACTTGATGATTCGGGCATAGCGTGGATTGGAAGGGTCGGTGGCGCATTGGGTGAGATACATGTCGCGGCCGTCGGGTGAGAAGGCGCAAGCTCCTTCGTCGTAGTCGGTATTGAGTCCACCCGACACCGGCTCGGGCTTCGACCATTTACCCTTGTCGTCTTTCTGACTCACAAAGATGTCGGCCGCCTTGGCACCGGTAATGCCACTGAGCTCGTTGCCCTGAGCCTCGTTGCGCGTGGAAGTGAAGTAGAGACGGTCGTTGCCGTCGCCGGCCAGCATGGGACTGTAGTCATCACGGCGGGAGTTGAAGATATCCATGCGCTTCACGCTGTAACGGCTGCCCTGTTTCTTCCATATGGGAGCCTCGCGGGCCGATCTCAGGCCGTTGCGTGCCAGCACATTGTCGGGCATGCTGTCGAGGGCCAGCTGAAACTCTTTCGCTGCTCCCCTGTAGTCGGCGGTCTTGAGCAGGAGCCGGCCCAGCACGAGGTGGGTTTGAGGAGTGTCCTGCTTGTATCTCACTACATTGCGGTAGGCCGCAATGGCCTTGGGAGCGGCATTGATGCGGTCGTAGCAGTAGGCCAGCTTGGCAGCCCGCTTACCGCGCAGCTCACGGTCCTTAGGAGCCGTCTGCCGGTAGGCCTGTCTGAATTCGTTGGCCGCGTCCCAGTATTCGCCTATGGCAAGAAACTTCTCGCCCTTCTTCATATGTTTCTCGGCACCGCAACCACAAAGTATCGTCAGAGCAAGAAGCAGCAGCGCGAGGGGTTCTTTCTTCAGCATATTGAGGTGATTCTTTGCTTTAATAACGGGTGACGACCGGCTTTTATTGCTCATTGCGCGCACTACTTCCTTGGAGGCTATGCGGCGCTTCCGTCACTTTTTGAGGCAGCAGCGGCAACAAATAGGACACAATGTTTGCCCATCCAACATAAAAGGCCTAACTTTGCAATATCTACACCTATAAAAAGATTATCGATTATGAAGAGACTTCTCCAAACCTTCCTGCTGCTGGCGCTCACGGTGAGTGCTTTCGCAGTGCCCGCCAAAAAGGGCGTATGGAGGGACATCACGCTAAGCAATGGCACAACGGTGCGCGCACAGCTTGTGGGTGATGAGTTTTCACATTACTGGCTTGGCGCCGACGGCAAGAAGTATTTGGCTGTGGGCGACGGATTCGTCAGTGCCAGCGATGCCACTCTGAAGGCCAATGCAGCCAGACGGGTCCGCCGGACAACTCCGCGCAGGGCTATGGGGCCGCGCAAGAGCATGGACCTGACGAATTACAGAGGCAAGAAGAAAGGGCTTATCATCCTGGTGCAATTCTCGGATGTGAGCTTCAAGGCAGGCAACGACAAGGCAAAGTTCAATGATATTGCCAATGCCTCTGGCTATACCACTGATGAGGGATTCCGCGGCAGCGTGAAAGACTACTTCATCGCTCAGAGCGACAGTCTCTTTGAGTTGGATTTTGATGTGGTGGGGCCTGTGACGCTCACCCAAAAGAGGTCGTACTATGGCGGCAACGACTTCTATGGTAACGATAAGCATCCCGGCGAGATGGTGGCTGATGCCTGCCGGGCAGTGGTCGATAGTGTGAACTTTGCCGACTACGACTGGAACAACGACCGCTATGTCGATCAGGTGTTCGTGCTCTACGCCGGAAATGGGGAGGCCGATTCGCAAATTCCCAGCACGATTTGGCCCCATGAGTGGACACTCTATGACTCCGACTACGGTCGGTCGCTCACGCTCGACAACGTGGTCATCAACACTTATGCCTGTGCCAATGAGCTCCAGACCAACGGCAATATTAGCGGCATCGGTACTGTGTGCCATGAGTTCTCCCACTGTCTCGGTTTCCCTGATCTCTACGATACGGCCTATCAGGGTTATTTCGGCATGGGCAGCTGGGATCTGATGTGTGGCGGCAGCTATAATGGCGACGGATTCTGCCCTGCTGGCTACACCAGCTATGAGAAGATGGCTGCCGGATGGCTTAACCCCATCGAGCTCGATGCCGACACGACGGTGGCAAGTCTGAAGCCGCTTTCGGAAAAGGGCAATAATGCTTACATCATATATAATAAAGGCAACCGGAATGAATTCTACCTGCTGGAGAACCGTCAGCAGAAAGGCTGGGACACCAGTCTGCCGGCTTCCGGACTGCTTGTCCTGCATGTCGACTACGACTCACTCTGCTGGGAGAACAATGCGGTGAATACGCTCGCCACCTATTCGACTGCTGACGGCTATACGGCTAACTTCACCAACGACCATGAGCGTTGCACCATCATGCATGCCGACAACGACGATGACCAAAGCTATTGGGACTCTTATCGGCGGGCTTACTGGCAGACTACCGAGGAGGGCGACGCCTATCCTTACCAGGGCAACGACAGCCTGACCAACAATTCAGCACCGGCAGCCATCGTCTATAATGCCAACACCGACGGCTCTAAGTATATGAACAAGGCCGTGACCCAGATTCGTCAGCTCGACAATGGCGACATCAGTTTCCAGTTCGGTCCCTCTGTGAAGGATACTACAACCGTTCAACCCGGTGGAGATTATCTCTTCTATGAGTCGTTCGACAAGTGCGACGGCAAGGGTGGCAACGACAACCTCTGGAGCGGCCACGTGGCTTCGGGCACATTCTCGCCCGACAACGATGGCTGGAGCATCGAGAATGCCTACTATGCCTACGGTGCCAACAAGTGTGCCCGCTTCGGCTCTTCTAAGAGTACGGCCGGAAGGGTGACTACTCCTGAATTTGAAGTCAATGGCTCGGCCGACTTCACCTTCGAGGCCGGTGCCTGGAATTATTCCTCACCCACCGATGCCGATTTGGAAATCTCGGTCGACAATGGCTTCAAGATTGCTGATATGAGCTCAACGACAATAGCACTTAAGAAAGGGGAGTGGACAACCTATCAGTTCAAGCTCGTAGGTACCGGCAAGGTGAAGGTGACCTTCTTCGGCTCCCACCGCTACTTCCTCGATGAAGTGATGGCAAAGGCACCAAAGACCACGGGCATCAGCAGCCTGAAAGTACGCCAAAGCCTATCCGGACGTATCTACAATCTCCAAGGGCAGTTCGTGGGCACCGACAGCCAGAAACTCACCCCTGGACTTTATATCCGTGACGGGAAGAAGTTCATCGTGAGATAACTAATGCATTTCTACTCACTCACCAATCACCTACAGACGGTGATTGACGTGGGTGACGGGAGGGGAGTGGCAATGACCGGCAACGTGTTGGGCTTTGCCGTTCCCCTTTGTTTTTGCTGTTTGAGGAAGCCCAATCTCCGATGTGGAGGGTGGATTATTTAGACCTCTGCGGTCCTTTCCCTTTCACGCTTAAGCTCTTGTCTTGCATTAAAATGGGCTAAGGCAGGAGCACCAAGGAAAAAAGGCTTGCTTTTTCTTTGCCATTCCCCCCAATTACACTAACTTTGCAAACACTAATTTAAATCTACTTATGTACAAACATGTTATTCTCATGGCTCTCTTGAGTCTTTTTACAGCAGCCCAAGGGATCGCGGCCGACGCTAAGGCCGACTACGAGGTGGTGCCCCTGCCCCATAAGATTGCCCTTGATGGTAAAACCCCATTTGTCCTCAATGGTCGGACGGTTATCACGAGTCTCGACAACAGTCCGGAAATGCAGCGCAATGCCAACTTCTTGGCCGGCTATATCCGCGACAACACCAAGTTGAGTCTTTCGGTGGTCACAGGCAAGACGAAGGTGCCCACAGTCATTCAGTTGCAACTCGACAAGAAGGTGAAAGCCAAAGAAGGCTATGTCATCACGGTGAACAGCAAGGCTGTCACCATCAAAGGCAGCACGCCCAATGGTGTTTTCTATGGCATTCAGACGCTTCGCAAATCGCTGCCCGTAGTGGCAGAAGGCGTAGAGCAGGTGGAACTTCCATCGGGCTCCATTTCCGACGAGCCCCGTTTCGCCTATCGCGGCTTCATGCTTGACTGCGGCCGTCACTATTTCCCGCTGTCGTTTGTCAAAGAGTGCATCGACCTTATGGCGCTGCACAACATGAATGCCTTCCACTGGCATCTCACTGAGGATCAGGGATGGCGACTGGAAATCAAGAAGTATCCCCGGCTCACCGAGTTTGGTTCCAAACGTGAGGCTACTGTGCTCAGCCATAACAGCAATGTCTACGACGACACTCCTTATGGAGGTTACTACACTCAGGACGAGGCCCGCGAGATTGTGAAGTATGCAGCTGAGCGCTACATCACCGTCATCCCCGAAATCGATATGCCCGGCCATCAGCTCTCTGCTTTGGCCTGCTATCCTGAGCTTGGCTGTACCGGAGGCCCCTACAAGGTGGGAACAAAATGGGGCGTATTCCCCGACGTGCTCTGCCTTGGCAATGAGAAGACTTATCAGTTCTGCGAGGATGTCCTCACGGAGCTCATGGACATCTTCCCCTCGAAGTACATCAACATTGGTGGTGACGAGGCACCCCGCGACCGCTGGAAGGAGTGTCCCAAGTGCAAGGCTAAGATGAGCGAACTCAATATCCCTGTAGAGAAGCTGCAGGGCTACTTCACCAACCGCATAGAGAAGTTCATCAACAGCAAAGGCCGCAGCATCATCGGATGGGACGAAATTCTGGAGGGCGACATCAATCAGAGTGCCACCGTCATGGGATGGCGCGGCACGGAGCATGGTATTGAGGCTGCCAAGAAGGGCCACGATGTCATCATGACACCCACCACTTACCTCTATTTCGACTACTATCAGACCGATAAGCAGTGGAATGAGCCTTTGCTCATCGGCGGTAACCTGCCCTTGGAGAAGACCTACAGCTACGAGCCTATTCCGGACGACATGGACCCTGCTGTGAAGTCGCATTTCATTGGTGTTCAAGCCAATCTTTGGACTGAGTATATAGGCAATCCCAGTCTGGCTGAGTATCAGTCGCTGCCCCGTATGGATGCACTCAGTGAGATTCAGTGGACCGACGGCAAGAAGGATTACGAAGGATTCAAGAAGCGTACCGTGCGTATGCTTGATATATATGACCACTATGGTTACAACTATGCCGTCCATGCCTTCCCCGGTCGTGTTCCCTCTTACTTGAAGAAATATCAATAAAGCAAACCTTTGTGGCGCTACCACACAAATAAGGCAGGACTCTCTTCTGAGAGCCCTGCCTTTCTGTAGTGTGTTATTCTGGCAGTTCTCTCCGCCATGATGTGTTTTCAGTTGTTTAGCGTAATCTTTAATGAACCAAAAGGAGAAACCACCTTGACGGCGTTCCTCCTTTAACGTTAAATCTCTTTGTATACCAAGCTATATGAGCTTATTTCTTCTCCTTATTCCATTTTTCTAAGAGACCGATGTTCCAGATGGTCCAGATGAAGTTGTTGGGGAATTGGCAGTAATATGCCTTGCCGAGCTTATCAGATATCCATATTTTTGCTGCTGTTGGACGGAATTTGGGACTTTCTGTTTTCTCCAAAAAATTACCTCATATTGAAGCGTGCCTATGTTATGATAAGCTGTCATTCTGCTAACTGAGTCCTGAGTATAGAACTGCCTAATTGACGTTTCTCCCACGCTGGGCCACGTTTTCCTGTGGTTCTTGAATGCGGGATTTTTGTAAAACTCTTTTGCAGCCTTGATAAGGGCAGCATTTCTTTGCTTCTCCGGCATCTTCGAGAAAGTCTGCCCCTGAACATTGGCGCAGCTTAGTGACATCATAAGAGCCGTAAACATAGTTAATAATATCTGCTTCATATATTCAATAGTTAATAGGTTGTATAAATCTCTTAGTATACCAAGCTATATGAGCTTATTTCTTCTTGTTCTTCCCTTTCTCTAAGAGATAGATGTTCCAGAGGGTCCAGACATAATTGTCACCGAACTGACAGTACCAAGCTTTACCGAGTTTGTCTGAGACAAAAACTTCAGTTGCTTTAAGCGGTTTGCCATGATACTTATCTTTCGACCAGAAATGTACGATATACTGAAGCTTGCCAATATTGTGATTAGCTGTCATCCTCGTAACGGTATCATTGGTAATAAACTCAGTGATAGTAGGCTTGCCGATGTAGGGCCAGTTCTTCCTATGGTTCTTAAATACGGGATTGTTGTAAAGGTCTTTAGCTGCTTTGATAATAGCCGCATTTCTTTGCTTCTCCGGCATCTTTGAGAAAGTCTGCCCCTGAACATTGGCGCAGCTTAGCGACATCATAAGAGCCGTAAGCATAGTTAATAATATCTGCTTCATATATTCAATGTTAATAGGTTGTATAAATCTTATAGTCACTTTCCACACCTCCATAAATAGAGTATGAACCATTTTTTCTCAGGTTACAAAGGTATATAAAAAGAAATTAGAAAGCAAGTCTAGAACGGTAAAAGTGCATAAGAAGCTTATAATTTAGCAGAAATGTAATAGGTAAGACGAATTCTTCAGTGCTTTGTAATTCCACTAAGCCGGAATTCTCCTTTACATGGTGCAGCTATATAGGGTTAGGGGGCGTCCGCATCCAATGGGTTGTCTGAAAACGATGGATTTGGAATAATGGATGGAAACGGATGTACATGTCTCGTTATTCCCTTCTATCCTCGCTTGCGGACTGGCAAGAGAGCAATAAGTGGTGGAAATGTGGCTTGAACTGTTTAATGTTCCGACTTCCCCAATCAAAGGGGAAGCCGGAAGAGGAATAATTACTCAGCAGTGAGATAGAGCACACGGCTGGACCAGTCGCTGCGCATCTCGCCGGGATAGTTCACTGTCATGGGCATGTCGAGACCGTGGTTCATGAGAAAGGCTCCGCTGTAGCTTTTGCCCTCGCAATAGAGCGGACTGTTGCCCACGCGGTCGAGTTCGTGCACCTTGTACATCTTGTCGGGGTCGAGTCCGGCCATCTTCACGCGGGGAAGGTGCCAGTTGTAGAAGTTCTCGGTGCGCCACCAGAAGAAAGCGGCCTTTCCCTTGTCTTCGCTGACATACATGAGCGAGGCAAGTCCCTTGTGGTCAAAGGGATTTTGCAGACGATAGATGTCGCCGAACTGTACGACAGGTCTTATCGTCTTGTATTCGGCAATGGCCTTGCGGCACTGTTCTTTCTCAGCTTCAGTCATGTTCTTGGGTTGTATTTCCATACCGAGTCTTCCGCTCATAGCCACGTCAATGCGGTATTTCAGTGAGGTGGTGCGATAGACGGTGTGGTTGGGCACAGCACTGATATGGCAGGCCATGGCAATAGCCGGGAAGAAATAGCTTGTGCCCCATTGCATATAGACGCGCTGAAGGGCATCGGTGTTGTCGCTCACCCAGAACTCATCGAACCAAGGCAGTACACCCCAGTTGGCTCTGCCGCCGCCGGAAGCACAAGCCTGAATCGTCACATCAGGGTACTTGGCGCGTATGCGGTCGAGGACTTTTGCCAGCCCACGGTGGTAGTTGATGAACAGATGGCTCTGCTCGTCGGCAGGCAGATATTGTGAGCCGTGGTTCACAATCGACATATTGGCATCCCACTTGATATAGGCTATTTTCGGATATTTGGAGAGGAGGTTGTCGACTACACCAAAGGCGAAGTCCTGCACCTTCGGGTTGCCCATGTCGAGGACGAGCTGTGTGCCACCGCGTCCTGTGACGGCGTCGCGCTTAGGAGCTTTCACAATCCAGTCGGGATGCTTCTCGTAGAGTTCGCTGATTTTATTGGTCATCTCGGGCTCTATCCAGATGCCGAACTTGATGCCGTGATTCTTGGCCATGTCGACGAGGCCCTGGATACCGTGAGGAAGCTTCGTCTTGTCGACGCCCCAGTCGCCTAAGGATGTGTGGTCGTTCTTTCTGGGATATTTTTCTCCGAACCATCCGTCGTCCATGACGAAGAGCTCTCCGCCCATGCTCGCGATGTCGGCCATCATCTGGTCCATCGTTTTCTCATTGATGTTGAAGTACACGCCCTCCCAGCTGTTGAGCAGGACGCGTCGTTCCTGGTCGCCGTGCTGGAGCATGTATTTGCGTCCCCAGCGGTGGAAGTTGCGGCTTGCTCCGCTGAGACCGTTGGAAGAGAAGGTGAAAGCCAGCACGGGAGTGGTGAAGGTCTCGCCTTTCTTCAGATGGTAGGCCGAGTTTTGCTCGTCGATACCGGCGAAGAAGTAGTGGTATTCCGTCTCATCGGTCACCACTTGCAGTTTGTAGTTGCCGCTGTAGCAGAGGGCAGCGCCAATGACGTCACCGGTCTCTTCCTGCGGCTTACCGTCGAGCGAGAACATCACTTCAGCGTGAGAGGTCTGGGCGTTGCGCACTCCGTCGCGGTTGGTGATGACGAACTTTCCCTGATGAAGTTCTTCTTCCATGAGCTGTGCTTCGTTGGCCCATGTGCCTGCAAGATGTGAGAGCCATACGTTGCCCCGCCGGATGGGGAGCATTCCGGAGGAAAAGGTGGTAAGTGTCACCTTCCCCTTCTCCTTGTTTGTTATCTCTGTCCATGTCTCCAGCATGTCCACATCCTTGAAGGCGCGGTATTTCAAGTCGACGAAGACGGGATAGACCGGGTCGTTCAGATGGATGGTGAGCAATTTGCCCTTGTCGTCCTCCTGCTCGTCGAAGCCGGTTACCTTAAGCGCTGTCGACATGTTGCCGTCGGAATGAGTCATGGCCAAAGCTGCATTGTTGGTGATATCCAGTCCATATGCAGGGTAGGCATTCAAGTGCCCGTAGAGAGGAGTAGCCAAATTGTTGACATCTGCAGCGTTAATCCTTGTACCGAAATAGCGGTACATTGGTGCCTGACCCTGATTGACGTCAAGCACTAAAGAGAGGTGTGGAGTGCTCAAAGTGACTCGCTCTGCTAATGCAGAGGGCATTGCTAATAGGGCAAGCAATAGAAATGTGGATAGTCTCTTCATTTTGTATAGGTTTAATTGATAGTTGCAAAGTTACGATTTTTTTGTGATTCAGAAGGTGCCTCCGGTAGTCTTTTTTGCATGACCATGCTTCCATTGCTAAGGCCGCGGGAAGCAGAACCGCTGTACTGGAACGGGGACACAGGATATGTCCGGTGGGTCAGCCTATCTCGTCTGAGCTAATTCTCCGCCACCGGGATGCCTCTGCATAGCGGTGTCGGAGATCGGGCGACTGTACTATCGCATATTCTAAGCTGGACGGGGACGAAGGCTTTGGCGAACAGCTGAGTCTGCTCCAAGGACATAGCTGAAGTCATTGGTAGGATGCAACCCTCACAGAAGCTCTACCATCATGTCATAGAGCCTGCGCTCTCACCGAATGAAAGCTACGTTCTTCGGGGGGCAAAGCTACGGTCTTGAAGGGGCAAAGCTATGGTCTTGAAGGGGCAGAAGCTACGGTCTTGAAGGGGCAGAAGCTGAGGCTTCAATGTTGTAATGCTATAGAAAAAGATCGTTCGCTACGCAGCGAACGATGAAAAGTTACGCAGCGAAAGAGCGTTAATCAGGCTGCAAAATCGAGCGCTAAGTCACGCTGACCGTCCCTCTTTCAAGGAATACACTGTTAGGATTAATGAGGTAATATATTAAAAGGTCATAAAAGTGAAATCAGACCTTAAAAATATTGGCTGATAATTTTGCCGTTCCTTGGTTTTGAAGTAATTTTGCGAATAGAACAAAATCAAAGAAACCTTTTAATTATGAGACTAATTATCGAACCTGATTATGCCAAGCTGTCGGAATGGGCAGCCGAGCATGTGATTAAGCGAATCAATGCCTTCAATCCTACGCCCGACCGCAAGTTTGTACTTGGTCTACCCACCGGTTCCTCTCCCGAGGGTATGTATGCAGCCTTGGTGAAGGCCAACAAGGAAGGTCGCGTGTCGTTCCGCAATGTGTTGACATTCAATATGGATGAGTATGTCGGCTTGCCCGAGAGCCATCCCGAGAGCTATCATTCCTTCATGGCTCGCAATCTCTTCGACCACATCGACTGCCCGAAGGAGAACATCCATATTCTTAATGGTAATGCAAAGGATTTGGAGGCAGAATGCCGTCATTATGAAGAGATGATCGTTGAAGCCGGCGGTATTGACCTCTTTATTGGTGGCATTGGTCCCGACGGCCACATTGCATTCAATGAGCCCTTCTCTTCGCTTGCTTCCCGCACCCGTGTGAAGACCCTCACCACAGATACCATCATCGCCAACTCGCGCTTCTTCGACAATGACGTCAATAAGGTTCCCAAGCATGCACTCACCGTGGGTGTGGGCACCGTCATGGATGCCCGCGAGGTGATGATACTTGTCAACGGCCATCACAAAGCCCGCGCTCTGCAGGCTGCCGTAGAAGGCCCGGTAACCCAACAGTGGACAATCAGTGCCCTCCAGACTCATCAGCATGCCATCATTGTAGCTGACGATGCAGCCACCGACGAGTTGCGTGTGGGCACCTATCGCTACTTCAAAGACATTGAGAAAGATAATCTCTAATAATAACTATAACTAATCATCATAACATGAGACTTCATTTAAGTTCACAGATTGTACTGAATAAAGTACCGGAGAAGTTCTATGCGCCGAAGACGGCCGTAGACCGCTCCGAGATAACCCGTTTGGAGAAGATTCCCACCGACATCTTCCCAAAGATAGAGGAAGGAGCGAGGAGCATCGCCGATGCCATCGTGAGTGAAATCAAGGCCAAGGAGCAGTTGGGCAAATACTGCGTACTGGGTCTCGGCACAGGCCAGTCGCTCACGCCGGTGTTCAATGAGCTCATCAGCCGCTACGAGCAGAAGCAGGTGAGTTTCAAGAACGTAGTCGTCTTCAATGCCTATGAGTACTTCCCGCTTCAGAAGGACAGTAAGCACAGTGCCCTGTCCCAGTTGCGCGACCGCTTCCTCAGCCACATCGACATTCCCGAGCAGAATGTCTACTCGCTCGATGGCACCGTGTCGCAGGACGAGGTGCAGACCCAGTGCCGGCTCTATGAGCAGCGCATCCAGACTTTTGGAGGCATCGACATCATGCTCCTGGGCATCGGCCGTATCGGTAACATCGCTACCAACGAGCCCGGAAGTTCGCTTACCTCTACCGCTCGTCTCATCCTCATCGATGCCACCAGCCGTGAGGAGATGACGTTGAGCTTTGGCTCCCAGGAGCCTGTTCCCCCATGCTCAATCACTTTGGGCATGTCGGATATCCTTGCCTCGCGTAAGATATTCCTTACAGCTTGGGGAGATGAGAAGGCCGACATTATTCAGAAGACGGTTGAGGAGCATGTCACCGACACCATCCCTGCCAGCTTCCTCCAGACCCACAACAATGCGCACGTAGTCATCGACCTGCCGGCAGCCGGAAAGCTCACGCGTATCGTTCATCCGTGGCTTGTCACAAGCTGCAAGTGGACCGACAAGCTCACACGCGCAGCCCTTGTGTGGCTCTGTCAGATAACGCATAAGCCCATTCTCAAGCTGACGAACAAGGACTACAACGAGAACGGGCTCTCCGAGCTCCTCGCTCTCTACGGCTCTGCATATAATGCCAACATCAAGATATTCAATGACCTTCAGCACACCATCACGGGCTGGCCTGGTGGCAAGCCTAATGCCGATGACACTTATCGCCCCGAGCGCGCCAAGCCATTCCCCAAGCGCGTTATCGTCTTCTCGCCGCATCCCGACGACGATGTCATCTCTATGGGTGGCACCATTCAGCGTCTGGTGAAGCAGGGGCACGACTTGCATGTGGCCTATGAGACTTCGGGCAACATCGCCGTGAACGATGAGGAAGTGACCCGCTTCATGCACTTTGTCAATGGTTTCAACCAGATTTTCATGGACGATAAGGACGAGACCATCAAGAAGATGTATGCCGACATCAAGAAGTTCCTGGCCAATAAGAAGGAGGGGGACATGGATTCACTCGACGTGCGTACCATCAAGGGACTTATCCGTCGTGGTGAAGCCCGCACTGCCTGCACCTATAATAAGATTCCTCTCGACCACGTGCACTTCCTCGACCTGCCCTTCTATGAGAGCGGTCGCATCGAGAAGCTGCCGATGACCGAAAAGGACGTAGAGATTGTGCGTAACCTGCTGCAGGAAGTGAAGCCTCACGAGATCTTTGTGGCCGGCGACCTGGCCGATCCTCACGGCACTCACCGTAAATGCACCGACGCCGTGCTTGCAGCCATTGACTTGGAGAAGGATGCTCATGCAGAATGGCTCAAGGACTGCCGCATTTGGATGTATCGCGGTGCTTGGGCAGAGTGGGAAATCGAGAACATCGAGATGTGCGTTCCCATGTCGCCTGAGGAGCTGCGCGCAAAGCGTAACTCTATCCTCAAGCACTCTTCGCAGATGGAGAGCGCTCCCTTCCTGGGCAACGACGAGCGTCTCTTCTGGCAGCGTGCCGAGGATCGCAACCGTGGAACAGCTCAGCTCTACGATGATTTGGGTCTTGCCTGCTACGAGGCTATGGAAGCCTTCGTAGAGTACAAGCCACTCTAAACCACACTCGAAGAAAGATTAAGGCCCTCACCATCAGCGTCAATGTCACAAGGGCAGCTGAAGGTGAGGGCCTTTTTCGTGGCTGTTGTCGGACCTCAGCGTCGAAGCAGCCAGGCAAAGTGGCGACGGTGCTCCAGATAGTCAGCCTCCTCCATGTGGGTGTAAGCCTCCCTTTCCATGAGCAGCTTGTTGTAGGCCCGTCCTTTCATCGGCAGGCGGATAAGCCATTCGATAAGATACCATAGATAGAACCCCACATAGAGCATTTCTTTCATCTGTGCCGTGTGGATGCACTCGTGACGAAGCAGCGACGCGTCGATGTCAGTGTCCTTTCGGCAGAAGATTGTCCCCAGGATATTAATGGCATCGAAGCCTCGGGGCGGCAGCAGCGCATTGCGTACCACTCTCATCGTTTCACCACGTTCTGCGTTACAATCCATGCGCTCATCAGTACCAGCAGACCGCTCACGGGCTTGTCCCAGGTGAGGG
>Ga0256406_1002690_pt1 | contig 24252 bp, 21 predicted proteins | sample RumenRJG_03DNA_FD_185986 | JGI IMG/M metagenome (GOLD analysis project Ga0256406, IMG submission 185986) | Bovine rumen microbial communities from Lethbridge, Alberta, Canada - RJG_03 | ecosystem: Host-associated > Mammals > Digestive system > Stomach > Rumen | place: Canada: Alberta | collected...
TCACCCAGCATACCAGCAGGTTGAAAGCGAAACGCAGCAGGAGGTTCCAGAGGCTGGGGCCGTCGAAGAGGGGGATGCCGAGGAAGTCGTAGCTGGCAATCTGTTCGCCGAATTCCTGGGCGATGTCGGGGTCGTAGGCTTGTTGTAACAGTTTCATAATTTTAAAGGAGTTAAGGAGTCAGGAGTTAAGGAGTTAAGACAATAGAACTACTTGTTCTCCTGAATTTTGTTTATGTATAATAATTTGGGTTTGAATCGGTTGTGCTTGACTGCGGGGGTGGTCAGGGCGGTGCCGATACAGTATTTGCTCATGCGGCGGGGTAGGACGTGGAGGTCGTGCAGTGCGCGCTCGATGGCGGAGGTGGGGGCGCCGACCTCGTGCTTCACTTCGATGACGAGGGCGTGGGCGATGTCAGCGTCACGCTGGGTGGCGCGGTTGTGGAAGCGGATGCCGTGGTCGATGGTGATGCGCTCGCTCATCCCCTTGTCCACCAGGGTGATGCGCTCGAAGCGGTTCTCAAGGGTGGGGATGAGTGAGGAGTGTGGAGTGAGGAGTGAGGAGTGAGGAGTCGGGGTGGAGTAGGGGGTGTTTTTGTTGACAAAGTCTTGCACCTCGGGCACCTCCAGCGCGCGGTCGGAGAGGCTGACGTCGATGGGGATGCGCACCTTGCGGGTCTTGCCTTTGTTGTCTTTGTTCTTGATTTCGAAGAAGGTGGTGTCGGTGGAGCGGTAGGTGCGCACGCGCAGCTTTTGGCGGTTGAGCTTGCGGTTGTGGTGCATGAGGTACATGGCCAGGCCGTCAGTGTCGAAGTAGAGGGTGCGGTAGGGGGCTATGCGTTCTGAATTATGAATTGTGAATTGTGAATTTTGAGGGTCGGCGGGAATGCGTTGCACGTAGTAGTCGCCGGCTATGCGTTCGAGCAGGGCCTCGAGCAGCGCCGCGGGGGCTATGTACTTCTGGTCCACGCGGTTCATCAGGCGGACGGCCTTCATGTCGTCCAGCCCGATGGGCGTCATCTGTTCGAGGATGCTCATTTGTAGCTGTATTCGAAGTCTTTGGTGGACTCGAGCTTGCCGTTGGGGCGGTAGTTGTACTGCTTCTTGCGGGTGCCGTCGTCGTTGTATTCGAACACCTTGATGCGGCTGACGTGGTTTTTGTCGTCGTATTCGATCTGGCGTTTGCACTTGGTGCTTTCGCCCTCGTATTCGTAGGTGGTGCGCTTCTTTTGGCCATAGGAGGCGTACTCGATTTCCTCGATTTTGCGGCCCTGGGCGTCGTAGGTTACAACGTTGTCCAGGTAGGGCGTCTTGCCGCCGGCGCGCAGGTTCCACTCCTTGACTACAAGGTTTTTCTTGCGCTCGCGCTTGCTTGTGGTGTTGGTTTGGGCATAGAGTGTGCTGCCGAGGAGGCAGAGGGCTAACAGTGTGAGAATGTGTTTGTTCATAGGTCTTACTGCTATAAGGTTTATAGTGTGTTTTGTACTGCAAAAATACATATTATTATAGTGGACGGGACTTTTTTTATGATTATTTAACGTTGGCGCGAGGCCTGGTAGAGGTGTCCGGGGAGGGTGTGGATGAGGCCCTGCATCTCGAGGTTGAACATCAGGGCGGCGGCTTTGGGGAGCGAGGTGGCGAGGCGCGCGGCCACTTCGTCGAGGGTCATGCGGTCGTTCTCGTGCAGGAGGTCCAGCGTGCGCCGCTCCATTGGCGAGAGGGTGGGGGAGTTGTCGACTTCGGCGATGCTCATCTGCTGCCCGGCGAGCGGCCATCCGAGGTGGAAGGCGATGTCGTCGGCTGTGCGCAGCAGCAGGGCGCGCTGGGTGGCGATGAGGTTGAGGCATCCGCGCGAGTAGGTGTCGCCGAGGCGGCCGGGGAGGGCGAAGACGTCGCGGTCGTAGCTGGCGGCGATGGCGGCGGTGATGAGGGCTCCGCCTTTCTCCGAGGCTTCCACCACCACCGTGGCGTCGCCCAGGGCGGCGATGATGCGGTTGCGGGCGGGGAAGAGGGTGGGGTGGATGGCGGTGCCGGAGGGGTATTCGGTCAGCAGGGTGCCGCCGGCAGCCAGGATGCGCTTGGCCAGGGGGCGGTTCTCGGCGGGGTAGATGCGGTCCAGCCCGTGGCCGAGGACGGCGACGGTGGGCAGGCCGTGGTCGAGGGCGGCGGTATGGGCGGCGGTGTCGATGCCGTAGGCCAAGCCGCTGACGATGGGCGTGTTGTAGGGTTTGAGGTCGCGCACAAGGCGGTCGGTGTTGTCGCGCCCCAGGGCGGTGGCGCGGCGGGTGCCGACAACCGAGACGGTGCGCTCGGCGTTGAGGTCGGCCGTGCCCATGGCATAGAGCAGCGCGGGGCTGTCGCCGCACTCGGGCCGGTTCAGCCGCTGCGGATAGTCGGCGTCGGTGAACCAAAGCGGCCGTATGCCGCTGCGCTCGCAGAAGGCCAGCTCCTCTTCGGCGCGGGCGTGGCTGCTCTTGGCGGCGATGCTCTCGGCGATGTCGGCATGCTTGCCGAAGGCGGCGCGGAGCTCGCTTTTGGGCAGGGCGAAGAGGTCCTCGCCCGGGTAGACCTCCTCGAGGCGACGGATGGCCGTGGGACCCAGCTTGGGGATGAACGTGAGGGCTATTTGCGAGAGTGATGCCATTGTGTGGAGAGGGTTTTGAGGGTGCCGTAGGAGTGTTGCAGGCGGCGGTGCCACTCGTCGGGCGAGACCCACGCCACCTCGGTGATGCCCTCCTCCTGTTGGGGTTCTCCCGCGGTGTCAAGGCCGCAATGGGCTTCGAACCACGAGGTCTGCTTCAGGTGCCAGCCTCCGTAGAGGTTGTAGATGTGGTAGGTCTTGAAAATTGAAAATTGAGAATTGGAAATTGAAATATTTTTTATCCCGGTCTCCTCCTCCGTCTCGCGCAGGGCGGCCTGGAGGAGCGTCTCGCCGGCTTCGACCTTGCCTTTGGGCAGGTCCCAGCGACCGTTGCGCTTGATGAGCAGCATGGTGCCGTCCGGCGCGGTGACAATGCAGCCGGCGGCACGCACCCATCGCATGCGGCGCCCCAGCCACAGCAGCACGCCCACCGGGACGCTGAGCGTCAGACGTTTGTACGAGAGTTTCATTGCAGTTCGAAGTGCAGTGTTTCGCGGTTCTTTTGGTAGAGGGTCATTGTGGTGGCGGTGAGGCGCATGGCGGTGGCTTTGCCCAGCAGGCCCAGGTAGCGGCGCTCGGCGCTCATGTCGCCTTCGGGGCATTCAGTGGTGCCGCCGCCCCAGAAGGTGAGCTGCACCTCGTAGTGGTCGCCGTCGGGCTGCTGCTGCACACGCCCTAGGGTGTAGTGGAAGGTGTATTCGTTGCAGTGGGCGGTGCCGTTGGCACTGCGCGTTTCGGGGTTGAAGACCAGGGTGGGGGACTTCTTGGCGCGGTCCAGCGCACGCCCCTGCAGGGCCACCAGTTGCCACACCTGCCCGCGCTCCGGCTCCAGCGGCGGCTCGGCGGCCACCGGCACCTGTTTCTGCCCGCACGCCGCCATCAGTAACAGCGGCAACAGCAAGAGTATGTGTTTGATACGCATTTTTCGACAGCTTTGTTGATAATTTTTCGACTGCAAAAATACGAAATATTTTTGATATGCGTTATTACAATGTTTTGAATAATAAAAAACAGCCCCGGATAGCGATGGCGGTGACCAACGACTTGGTGACCGACCGCCGTGTGCTGCGCCACGCCGCCACCCTGCGCGAGGCGGGCTGCAGCGTGCTGCTCATCGGCAGGGCCGACCTCGGCGTGCGCGCCAAGAACAAGTGGCGCTTCTATGCCGAATACAACATCCGCCTCTTCTTCCGTCTGCTGCGCACGCCCTGCGACATCGTCTGGGCCAACGACACCGACACCCTCCCCGCCGCGTGGCTCGCCGCGCGCCTGCGTCGCAAGCGCCTGGTGATGGACAGCCACGAGATTTTCCCCGAGGTGCCCGAACTGGTGGGGCGCGACGGCGTGAAGCGCGTCTGGCAGCTCATCGAGCGCTGCCTGATGCCGCGCTGCGACGCCAACCTCACCGTCTGCCAGTCGGTGGCCGACCACTACAAGCGCACGCTGGGCATCGACATGGTGGTGGTGCGCAATATGAGCAGCCTCACCCCCGGCCCCTCTCCCATGGGAGAGGGGGGCGGCTGCCGCATTCATTGCACTCCCCTCTCCCGCGGGAGAGGGGCCGGGGGTGAGGCTCTCCTCCTCTACCAAGGCGCCGTCAACCTCGGCCGCGGCATCGACTGGGCCATCGACGCCCTCGGGCGCCTGGTGCGCTGCCGCCTTGTGGTCGCCGGTGTGGGCGACCTCTACGAGCAGATGCGAGCCTACGCCGCCTCCAAGCCCTGGGCCGACCGCATCGAGTTCCTCGGCCGCCTCGAGCCCGACGCCCTCGCCGCCCTCACCCCGCAGGCCGACGTGGGCCTCGTCATGCTCCAGGACCTCGGCCTCAACTACCGCTGCGCCCTGCCCAACCGCGTGGGCGACTTCATCGCCGCCGGCGTCCCCATGGTGGTCAGCGACATGCCCGAGATGCGGCGCGTCATCGACGCCTACGCCATCGGCACCGTCCTCGCCGCCCCAGGCCCCGACGCCCTGGCCGACGCCGTCGAGCAAGTCCTCGCACGCCCCAAGGCCGACTACGATTTCGTCGCCGCACGCGCCGACTTCGACTGGAACCGCGAAAAGACAAATTTAATCACCCTCATCAATAACCTATAACCTTTAACCTTAAACTTTAAATAAATGCTCTACAACATCCTCTTCCTCCTCGTCGCCGCCGCAGTCCTTTGGGGCTTGTGGCTTGTGTTCAAGAAAGCCGGCCTCGCGCCGTGGAAAGCCCTCGTCCCCGTCTGGAACATCATCCTATGGGTGCGCCTCTGCGGCAAGGGCTGGACCTGGGTCGTCGGCATGCTGGTGCCGGGGCTCAACATCTTCCTCTTCTACCTCCTGGTGCAGGAGACGGCCCGCGTCTTCCGCCGCTATTCCTTTTGGGAGCAGCTCCTCGCCATCCTCTGCCCGCCGGTCTACCTCCCCTGGCTCGGCCTGAGCGCCCACCAGTACGTCAACCCCACCGTCGAGGCCCCGGAGAAAATCTCCACCGCCCGCGACTGGACCGAGGCCGTCATCTTCGCCCTCATCGCCGTCATCCCCATCCGCGGCTTCGTTTTCGAACTCTACCAGATCCCCTCCTCCTCCATGGAGCGCAGCCTCCTCGTGGGCGACCACCTGATGGTCAGCAAGCTCGCCTACGGCCCCCGCGTCATCCAGACACCCCTCTCGCTGCCGCTGATGCACAACGCCCTCGTCGGCACCGACGGCCGCGTCCCCTCCTACATCCGCCACCCCCACCTGCCCTACCACCGCTTCCCCGGCCTGCAAAAGGTGAAACGCTACGACGCCGTGGTCTTCAACTTCCCCGCCGGCGACACCATCCTCGAAGCCTTCCCCGGCGGACAGTACACCTACTACCAGGCCGTGCAGGAGTTCGGCCGCGAGGCCGTCCTCAGCGGCACCGCCCGCCTCAACGGCCAGTCGCTCGGCGCCATCAAGACGCGCCCCGTCGACAAGCGCGAGAACTACATCAAACGCTGCATCGGCCTCCCCGGCGAAGAGCTCCAGATCATCGACCAGGTGGTCCACATCGACGGCCAGCCCATCGACCCGCCCACCGAGGCCGAGGTGATCTACAACGTCGGCTTCATCGCCGGCATCAACCCCAAGCGCGCCCTCGACGAAGCCGGCGTCCGCTTCGAAGACATCGACGGCGCCCTCCGCAGCGCCGAGCGCGACCCCGTCGGCAACATCTTCCTCCAGGTCCCCCTCACCCCCGCCGGCGCCAAGCAACTCTCCTCCAAGAGCTCCGTCCTCGCGGTCGAAAAAGCCGCGATGCCCGTCGACTCCTCCCAGGCCCTCTTCCCCAACGCCGAGGGCTTCTACTGGAGCGTCGACAACTACGGCCCCGTCCGCATCCCCGCCGCCGGCAAAGCAATCGAACTCACACTCGACAACCTCCCCCTCTACCGCCGCGTCATCACCGCCTACGAAGGCCACACCCTCGAGGTCCGCGGCAGCCAGATACTCATCGACGGCCAGCCCGCCACCACCTACACCCCCAGCCAGGACTACTACTGGATGATGGGCGACAACCGCCACATGAGCCAGGACAGCCGCTTCTGGGGCTTCGTCCCCGAGGACCACATCGTCGGCAAGGCCCGCCTCGTCCTCTGGTCCACCGACAAAGACCACGGCGGCTTCCGCTGGAACCGCACCCTCCGCTCCGCCAGCCGGAAATAAAAAGTATCCCTATTTACCCATCGGTGGGAAAATAAGGGAAAGGGCCGAACTATTACCCTAGAGAACCCCTACCATTCCCCTAGAGAACCCGAACAAAAACACCTATGCAAGACAACATATCCACCCCCACCCCCGACGAACAGGGCACCACCCTCTCGCTCGACGGCATGTTCCGCGACTACTGGATCGACTACGCCTCCGACGTCATCCTCGACCGCTCCGTCCCCGACATCGACGACGGCCTCAAGCCCGTCCAGCGGCGCATCCTCCACGCCATGGACGAAACCGACGACGGCCGCTTCACCAAGGTGGCCAACATCGTCGGCAACACCATGCAGTACCACCCCCACGGCGACGCCTCCATCAAAGACGCACTCGTCAACCTCGGCCAGAAAGACCTCCTCATCGACTGCCAGGGCAACTGGGGCAACATACTCACTGGCGACGATGCCGCCGCCGGCCGCTACATCGAAGCGCGCCTCTCCAAGTTCGCCAAGGAGGTCGTCTTCAACCCAAAGACCACCCAGTGGAAACCCTCCTACGACGGCCGCAAGCAGGAACCCGTCTCACTCCCCATCAAATTCCCCCTCCTCCTCGCACAGGGCACCAAGGGCATCGCCGTCACCCTCACCTCCGTCATCCTCCCCTACAACTTCTGCGAACTCCTCGAAGCCTCCATAAACATACTGAACGAGCAACCCTTCGAAATCTACCCCGACTTCCCCACCGGCGGCCTCATCGACGTGTCCAAATACAACGACGCCGCCCTCGGCGGTCGCCTCCGCATCCGCGCGCGCATGCACTACGACGAAAAACGCAAAGCCATCGTCATCACCGAACTCCCCTACACCGTCACCACCGACGTCCTCATCGACTCCATCCTCAAAGCCAACGAAAAAGGCAAGATCAAAATCAAAAAGGTCGACGACAACACCGCCGCCGAAGTCGAAATCGTCGTCTACCTCCCAGCCGGCGTCTCCCCCGACCAAACCATCGACGCCCTCTACGCCTTCACCTCCTGCCAAATCAGCTTCTCCCCCCAAACCTGCGTCATCGTCGACGACAAACCCGTCTTCATGACCGCCTCCGACATCCTGCGCCACAACACCTTCCGCACCCGCGACCTCCTGCGCCAGGAACTAGAGATACAGCTCGCCGAACTCGAAGACCGTTGGCACTGGGTATCCCTCGAAAAAATATTCTTCGAAAAAGGCATCTACAAGAAGATGGAACAGCGCGACAGCCTCTCGTGGGACGAACAGGTCGACGACATGCACCGCGCCTTCGGCCCCTACAAGAAGCACTTCAAACGCGACATCACCCGCGACGACATCCTCAAACTCACCGAAAAACCCGTCCGCAAAATCTCCAAATTCGACATCAAGCGCGCCGAGGAAGAGATCGAATCCATCGAAATGACCATCGACGAGGTAAAAAACCACCTCGCACACCTCACCGACTACGCCATCCGCTACTTCGAAGGCATCCTCAAAAAATTTGGTAAAGGCCGCGAGCGCCGCACCGAGATACGCTCCTTCGAAGACATCGAGTCCACCTCCGTCGCCCTCGCCAACGAGAAGCTCTATGTCAACTACACCACCGGCTTCGCCGGCTGGGGGCTCAAGCGCGAGGAAGGCGTCGAGGTCGCCTGCGAATGCTCACGCCTCGACGACATCATCGCCTTCCGCCGCGACGGCACCTTCGTCGTCACCAAAGTGCAGGAAAAAGGCTTCGTCGGCTCACAAAACTGCCCCGAGATACTCTTCATCTCCGTCTTCCGCAAGCGCGACGAGCGCACCGTCTACAACATGATCTACCGCGACGGCGGCCCCGACGGCTACGTCATGGTCAAGCGCTTCAGCGTCACCTCCATCACCCGCGACAAGGAATACCTCCTCACCAAGGGAACCCGTGGCTCCAAGGTGCTCTACTTCACTGCCAATCCCAACGGCGAGGCCGAGGTCGTAACCGTCCACCATGTCTCCAAGCCCAAACTCAAAAAGACCTCCTTCGACTTCGACTTCAAGACCCTCGCCATCAAAGGCCGCCAGTCCATGGGCAACATCCTCACCCGCAACGCCGTCCGCTCCATCAACCTCAAAGACGAAGGCATCTCCACCCTCTCCGCCCGCAAAATATGGTTCGACGAGAGCGTCAAGCGCCTCAACGTAAACGAGGCCGGCCGCTACCTCGGCGAATTCCGCGGCTCCGACAAGATACTCGCCGTCACACAGTCGGCCATCTACCGCACCACCTCCTTCGACCTCGCCAACCACTACGACGACGACCTCATCGAACTCCGCAAGTTCTCCCCCGACGCCATCCTCACAGCCCTCTACCGCTCCCCCGACGGACACCCCTACCTCAAGCGCTTCGTCCCCGAACCCTCCGACCGCAAAATACCCTTCCTCGACCCCGACGGCTCCTCCCTCATCTCCATCTGCATGGACTACTATCCACGCCTCGAAGTGGTCTACAACCCCGACAGCGGCAAAAAGATACCCTCCGAAATCATCGACGTCGAAGAATTCATCGGCGTCAAGAGCCACAAGGCTAAAGGCAAACGCATCACCACCTTCGACGTCGACAGCTTCAACTGGCTCGCCCCCCTCAAGACCGACCCCGAACCCACTCCCTCTGACGACGACACTCAAGCAATCATGCAAGCAGACAATCAAGCAATCCCCGACGACCGCATGGGCTTCGCCGAAGGCACCCAAACGCAACTCTTTTGACCACCGACCACTAAACACTGACCACTCATGAAAATATTAGTCGTATTACCCCGATTTCCCTATCCTCTCGAGAAAGGCGACAAGCTGCGCGCTTACCATCAAATCGTCCAGCTTGCCAAGCGCAATGAGGTATACCTCTTCGCCGTCAGCCACCAGCGCGTCAGCGACGAGCAGCGCGCAGCCCTCGAACCCTATTGCAAGGAAATCCGCATCGTCAACCCGCCCCGCTGGATCAGCTACAAGAACGTGCTCCGCAACTACCTCTGCACCAAAAGCCTACAGCTAGGCTACTGGGACTCGCAGCGCGCCCGCCGCGCCTGCAAACAGTTCATCTCGCAGGTCGATCCCGACGTCATCTACAGCCAGATGGTGCGCACCATGCCCCTCGTCGCACGCGCCGACTACCCCAAAGTGATGGACTTCCAAGACGCCCTCTCGCTCAACACCGAGCGCCGCATGGAGCAGTCCAAGGGCTTTTGGCGCCATGTGCTGCACTTCGAATTCAAGATGCTCCGCTCGGCTGAATACAAAGCCATGCGCATCTTCGACCGCCTCACCATCATCTCCGAGGCCGACCGCGACGCGATACCCCACCGCCAGAGCGACAACATCCGCGTCGTGCCCAACGGCGTCGACCTCGACTACTTTAGTGGTCAGCGGTCAGTGGTCAGTGGTCAGTCGGCTGACGCGGACAGTGCACACTCACAGCCCACCGACCTCGTCTTCTGCGGAAACATGCAGTACGAGCCCAACATCGATGCGGCACGCTTCCTTGTCAATGAAATCATGCCCCTGGTGTGGGAGCGGCGGCCCGAAACCACCCTCACCCTCGCAGGCGCCACCCCCAAGAAGGCCGTGCGCGAACTGGCCGGCGACCGCGTCACCGTCACTGGCACCGTCCCCGACATACGCCCCTACTACTCGGCAGCCAAAGTCTTTGTCGCCCCCATGCGCATCGGCTCTGGCCTGCAGAACAAGCTGCTCGAGGCCATGGCCATGGGCACCCCCTGCGTCACCACCCCCCTGGCTGGCGACACCCTCGGCGCCGAGGACGGCAAGCACCTCCTCATCGGCACCACGGCGCAGCAGCTGGCCGACGCCCTCCTCGCCCTCCTCGCCGACACCACGCGCCGCACTACGATGGCCTCCGAGGCGCACAGCTTCGTGCAGCAAAACTACACCTGGGACAATATCGGCAACCAACTAGAATCCATCCTCCATGAATCCGCAAACCGACATCTATGAGCGCGCCATCCTTGTGGCCGTATGCCCGGGGATGCAGACCATCGAGCGCACCGAGGAATACCTGGCCGAACTGGAGTTCCTGCTCCAGACCGCCGGCGGGGTGTGCATGAAAAAGGTCATCCAGCGCCTTGAACGCCCCGACACACGCACCTACATAGGAAGCGGGAAGCTCGAGGAGGTCAAGGAATACAAGCAGGCATTGGAGGCCGACTTCGTCATCTTCGACGACGAACTCTCGCCCGCGCAGCTGCGCAACCTTGAAAAGGCCCTCGAGTGCCGCATCCTGGACCGCACCACCCTCATCCTCGACATCTTCGCCAAGCGCGCCCGAACCTCCATTGCCAAAACGCAGGTCGAGCTGGCACAGCTGCAGTACATGCTCCCGCGGCTGACGCGAATGTGGACCCACCTCGAGCGCCAGCGCGGCGGCATCGGCATGCGCGGACCCGGCGAGACACAGATAGAGACCGACCGCCGCCTCATCAAAGAGAAGATTTCGCTCCTCAAACAGCAGCTCGCCTCCATCGACAAGCAGAAGACCCTCCAGCGCAAAAACCGCGAAAGCCTTGTGCGTGTGGCGCTGGTGGGCTACACCAACGTCGGCAAGTCGACCCTGATGAACGTGTTGTCGAAGAGCGACGTCTTCGCTGAAAACAAACTCTTCGCCACCCTCGACACCACCGTCCGCAAGGTGGTCATCGGCAACCTCCCCTTCCTGCTGACCGACACCGTGGGCTTTATCCGCAAGCTGCCCACGCAGCTGGTGGAGAGTTTCAAGAGCACGCTGGACGAGGTGGTGGAGGCCGACCTGCTGCTGCACGTGGTGGATGTGTCGCATCCCGACTACGAGGAGCAGATGGCCTCCGTGCGCCTCACCCTCGATGAGATAGGCGCCGCCGACAAACCCACGGTGGTGGTGTACAACAAGATAGACCGGTTGGAGGCACTACCCAACCACATGGGCGAGGAGGACCACATCTTCATCTCCGCCACTGAGCGCACCCACATGGAGGCCTTCAGGGACTTGATTTACAACCACGTATCCACCATCCACGCCATCCGCTACCCTTACAACAATTTCCTCTACTAGTCCGGAGGGGTTCTCTAGGGTAATGGTAGGGACTCTCTAGGGGAATAGTTCGGCCCTTTCCCCTATTTTCCCCTATTTTCCCATCGATGGGTAGAAGTGGCTAGTTGGTTTTGTTTAAGTGATTGAAAATCAGTTTGGCTTTGGCTGGGCCGACGGCATCGGCGAGGTCGGCCTCGGTCAGGCGTGCGATTTGCTTGACGCTGCCGAAGCGCAGCAGGAGGTCGCGTGCGGTCTGGGGGCCGATGCCGGGGATGTCGGTGAGCGAGGTGCGGAAGGTGGCGCGCGAGCGTTTGTCCTTGTGGAAGGTGATGGCGAAGCGGTGGACTTCGTTCTGGATTTGTTCGAGGAGGTGGAAGAGTGGGTCGGTGGGCTTGAGTTGGACGGTTTTTATAGTGGCCACTGGCCACTGGCCACTATACACCAGGAGTCGGCTGGTGCGGTGGCGGTCGTCTTTGGCGAGGCCGGCGATGGGGATGGGGAGTTGGAGCCGGTCGCGGAGGACGCGGCGCGCCATCTCCATCTGTCCCTCGCCGCCGTCGACGATGAGGAGGTCGGGCAGCGGCTGCCCTTCGTCGCGCAGGCGACGGTAGCGGCGCTCGATGACCTCGGCCATGGAGGCGTAGTCGTCGTTGATGCGGAGGTCGGAGGTCGGAGGTCGGAGGTTCGCCGTGCCTTTGATGTTGAACTTGCGGTATTCCTTGCGGTTGGGTTTGCCGGCGGAGAAGCGGACCATGCCGGCGACGGGGTAGGCGCCCTGGATGTTGCTGTTGTCGAAGCATTCGATTTCCATCGGGGGCTTGGGGAGCGAGAGGAGCGCCTGGAGACGCTCGAGCTGCTTGAGGGCCTGGGGCGCGGCCTCGCCGGCGGTGAGGGCGCGCTGGTGGGTGCACTGCTTGCGGTAGGCCTCGACGTTGCGGAGCGAGAGCTCGAGCAGGCGCCGGCGGTCGCCGCGGGGGGCGGTGTTCTGCTGCAGGTAGTCGGGCGGCAGGTCGGGCACGGGGATGGGTAGGACGACCTCGGTGGCAGTGCTCTGGGTCTGCTGGTGGAACTGTGGGATGAGGGTGGCTAGGAGCTCGGCGTCGGTCTCGTCGAGCTGTTTGCGCACCTCGTTGCTGAAGCTGTAGATGATGGCGCCGTTGCGTATGCGCATGAAGTTGACCCAGGCGTAGCGCTCGTCGCTGAGGATGGAGACGACGTCGACGTCGCGCACGTTGGCGCCGACGACCGTGGAGCGGCTCTGGTACTCCTCGAGGAGGCGTATGCGTCGTTTGACGGCCTCGGCCTCCTCGAAGCGCAGTTCGTCGGCCAGGGCGAGCATCTCGGCCTTGAGGCTGGCGAGGATGTCGTCGAAGTCGCCGCGGAGGATGCGGCGTATGTTGTCGAATGTTTGAAGGTACTCCTCGCGGCTCTGCAGTCCGGCGCAGGGGGCTGCGCAGAGGCCTATCTGGTGCTTCATGCAGGGGCGTTTGCCCATGGTGTTGCATGTGCGGTAGCGGAAGAGCTGGCGGATGATGTCCTGCAGCTGGCGGAGGATGACGCCGTTGGGGTAGGGGCCGAAGAACTGGCCGCGCGGCAGGCCGGCGTGTTTGCGCACATAGAGCAGTCGCGGGAAGGGTTCGTCGGTGATGAGGAGGTAGGGGTAGGACTTGTCGTCCTTGAGCATGGAGTTGTAGCGCGGCTGGTACTGCTTGATGAGCGAGTTTTCGAGGAGGAGGGCGTCGATTTCGGTGGCGACGACGGTGACGCGGGTCTGGGCGATGTTGCGCACCAGCATCTTGATTTTGGCGCTCTTGTCGTCGTAGTGGGAGAAGTAGGAGCTGACGCGTGAACGGAGGTTGCGGGCTTTGCCGACGTAGATGACGCGGCCCTCGGCGTCGAGGTGCTGGTAGACACCGGGGCTTTCGGGCACGGTTTTGAGCCAGAGGGCTATCTGCTCGATATGGGGGTTGATCGAGGCGTCAATCAAGGTCGTAGTCGAGTTTGGCCTCTTCGATGTGGACGTGGAAGGCGCGGACGCCCTCGAGGTCGTATTGCGATGTGGCCTGCTTCACCTGGTAGCTGTAAGTGCCCTTCTGGTTGAAAGTGAAATAGTTGTGTACTCGGGCACTGACCACGCGGTTGGGGCCGTCCTGCTGCCCTTTCCAGCGGCCGTTTTCCTTCAGCGTGATAGTGGGCGAGATATGGCGGTGGGTGCCGTCGGCGCTGTGGATGTCGACGATGAGGGGCAGGCGGTCGTAGCGGAACGTGGCCGTGTCGACGGTGACGGTGTAGTCGACATGGAAGTAGAGGTCGGCATTGGGGATGGTGAGTTCGAACTCCTGCGGTGTGAAGCGGTTCCAGGTGGAGGAGAAGGTGCGCTCCTCGTCGAGCACCACCTTGTTGCCGCACGAGGCGAAGAGGAGCGAGGCCAGGAGGAGGGAGAGAATTTTTAGGGAGTGAAAGGGAGTGAAAGGGAGTGAAAGGGAGTGAAAGGACAAATGTGTTTTCTCCAAAATATGTTGAATAAGTGCGTTCATACTGCTTGTTGTTTCAGAAGTTGTTGCATGATTTGTATGGCGTTGGTGGCGGCGCCCTTGCGGATGTTGTCGGCCACGATCCAGAGGTTGAGTGTGCGCGGCTGAGAGGGGTCGGGGCGGAGGCGTCCGACGAAGACCTCGTTGCGGTGGTGTGCGGTGACGGGCATGGGGTAGAGGTTGGCCGAGGGGTCGTCTTGGAGCACCACGCCGGGGGTCTGCTCGAGCAGGCGGCGCACGTCGGCGAGGTTGTAGTCGCGGCGCAGCTCGACGTTGACCGCCTCGCTGTGGCCGCCGACGACCGGCACGCGGACCACCGTGGGGGATACCTCGATGGAGGGGTCGGCGAAAATCTTGCGCGTCTCGTCGATGAGCTTCTGCTCCTCGGTGGTGTAGCCGTTGGGGAGGAAGTCGCCGCCGTGGGGGAAGAGGTTGCGGTGGATGGGGTTGACGTAGGCTGGGTCGGTGCAGGGGGTTCCGCCCTCCTCGGCTTCGAGCTGGCGGATGGCCTTGAGGCCGGTGCCGGTGATGCTCTGGTAGGTGGCGACGACGATGCGTCGGATGCCGTATTCGCGCTGCAGGGGGCTGAGGGCCAGCACCATCTGAATGGTGGAGCAGTTGGGGTTGGCCACGATGATGGCCCGGTTGCCCGACTGCTTGATGGCCTGGGTGGCAGCGTCGATGTTGATTTCGGGGACGACGAGGGGGATGGAGGGGTCTTTGCGCCAGGCGGAGGAGTTGTCGATGACGGTGGTGCCCTGCTCGACGAAGCGGGGGGCATACTGGCGGGAGGCGTCGGCGCCTGCGGAGAAGATGGCGTAGTCGGGCCGCTGGGCGATGGCTTCGTCGACGGTGAGGACGGTGAGCTGGCGCCCGGCAAAAGGGAGGCTGCTGCCGGCCGAACGGGCTGAGGCAGCAGCGATGATGGTGTGGTCGGCAAAGCCGAATTCTTCCAGTACGGTGAGCATCTCGCGGCCTACGAGGCCGGTGGCTCCTATGACGGCAATCTTCATTTCAGTGTTCAGTGTTCAGTGGTTAGCGGAGGAGGGTGACGGTACCTTTGCGGAGGATGGTTTTGTTGGGCTGGTAGGAGGTGGTGTAGCGGATGATGTAGACGTAGGCGCCTTGGATGCAGGGGTTGCCGTTGAGGTCGCGGCCGTCCCACTGGCAGTCGGGGGTGTCGCAGCGGAAGACCATCTCGCCGAAGCGGTTGTAGATGAGCATTTCCTGCTGGAGTGTCTGGGTGCTGACGGAGCCGAAGGTGTTGTTGCCGGCGGGGTTGTCGGGGGTGAAGGCGTTGGGTACCCAGAAGCTTTCTTTGTGGAAGGGGATGACGAGGGTGGCGGTGTCGGTGCAGCCGTAGGGGCTGGCGGCGACGAGTTGGACCACGGCGGAGTCGAGTTCGACGGGGATGGTGTAGTAGGCGACGGGGGTGGTTTGGTCTGGGGAGCCGGAGATGTGCCACACGCGTTCGCCGCCGCCGGTGGAGAGGTCGGTGAGTTCGACGTCGAGGTGGTCGTAGTCGAAGTGGTCGAGCGAGGCTTGGAGGCGGGCGGTGAGGGGGAGGAGTGTGAAGTCGAGCTGGACGATGGAGTCGCAGCCGTAGCGGTTGGGTAGCACGATGGTGTCGCGGTCGATGGTGGCGGTGTTGGACTGGTTGTAGGTGCGGCCGTTGATCCAAGTGAGGGGGCGGCAGTCGACGATGCGGTCCACGGTGTGGGAGACGTCGTAGACGGTGAGGTTGAGGTGGACGATGGAATCGCAACCTGGTTGCGAGCGGAGGGTGACGGTGGGGTAGGGTGGGCGTGTGGTTTCGGTGTAGGTCTGGCCGTCGTCGTCCCATGTGAATTGTTCGCCGCGGCAGATGCCGGCGTAGTCGGTGGTGTCGAAGTTGGGGAAGATGCGTATCATGGTGGAGGCGTCGCCGTGGCATCCGCTGACGAAGTCGACGGAGGAGTGGATGATGAGGGTGTCGATTTTGTTGTTGAGCTGGCCGTCGGTGGGGAGGGTGTTGCTGTTGACGGTGATGGAGAGTGTTTTGTTGGTGCCGTCGTCGTTGATTTGGCCGAAGGAGAGGCCGGAGGTGGCGAGGGGAGTCGACTGGCCGTTGGAGACTCGTGTGAGGGTCCAGTTGACGAGTTCGGTGTCCTGGACGGAGCGGAATTCGAGGGTGGGTGCGGCGGAGGTGCCGAGGCAGATGTCCTGCTGTGCAGGGGTGATGGTGAGGTCGTTGAGGGTGTCGATGCCGATGGTGATGGTGTCGTTGAGGTTGTACCAGTCGCCGTTGGCGTTGCGGAAGCGGAGGTGGTAGTAGTAGCGGGAGACGGTGGTGGGGCTGACGTAGGCGAGGGTGAGTGTAGGTGCTGTGGGGTTGAGGACGGGGTTGGCTGGGACGTAGTAGCCGTTGGTGTCGGTGGGGTTGGTGGTGAGTTGGACGGCGGAGTCGGCGCCGGTGGAGGAGGTGAGGATGCGGTACCAGCCGTCGTAGGAGAGTGTGGTGCCCACGGGGGTGAAGCGGTAAGCGAGGGTGTCGATGGTGGTGGTGAAGCCGTTGCGACCAGTGGGCCAGAAGGCAGCGGGAGCGCCGGGGGTGATCCAATAGAGGGGGTTGTCGGGGTCGCTCGACTTGGTCTGCGGCTCGCCGGTGGCGTTCTGGATGCCGATGAGGGCGTCGGAGGTGGAGGGGCAGCAGCTGCGGCGCTTGACGTGGACTTCGATGATGTTGGAGCCTTCGTAGCAGACAATCTGGTAGGTGGCTTTTTGTGATGTGTTGCCGAAGTCAGGTGCTTCTTTCCAGGAGCAGATGATTTTGCGGCAGGGGTAGGCGTCCTGCACACCGTAGAAGATGCCGTCGATGCGGTTGGTTTCGCTGCCGGAGAACTGTCCGGGGTGGGTGTCTTCGTAGACGCCGTAGATGGCGTCGAGCATGCGGCTGCCATAGGAGGAACCGCCAGGGACGGCGTGTCCGCTTGTACCGTCCCATGGTAGTTGATTGGCGTTTGCACGATAGCTGTAGGGACAGTAGTTGTCGCTACCTCCCCAAAGCGTGGGGGCGATGAAGGTGACTAGTCCGTTGGCACCAATGCGGAACTGGGTTTTGCGTTGGCCGAAGAAGTAGAAGGGGAAGGGGATGCTGGTGTAGCTGCCGGCGAAGACGTCGTCGGTTCCGATGGGCATTCGCTCGCCGAGGGCAAAGGTGGGATCTGGCGGGTTGTAGGGGATGGTGTCGACGTAGTAGTAGCCGTTGGTGAACTGGACGGGGATGTAGGGCATGGCGGAGAGGACGATTTGTCGCTCGCGGCAGGTGATGGCGGTGTCCCAGTGGCGCTCTTGGTATTGCGGGAGGGGGACGTGGTCGTGCTTTTGTTTGATTTGCACTTCGGGGCAGGGGCTTTGCACTTCGGGCCATTGGTATTGGCCGCCGTTGACGACGGGGCTGGGGGTGGAGTTGCCGATGGCGCCGCTGCCTTGGGCGTGCAGGGCGGTGCCGAGGCAGGTGAATGCTACGGTCAGTAGGCTGGTTATGAACTGCTTGCGTGTCATGTCGTTTTGTGGTTTGATTTGCAAAGTTACTGTTTTTTGTTGACATAGACAACGCGATTGCGGCTGTTGTTGCTACTGTGGGTGGATTTTAAGAGTTTTTAACATACTTTGTGCCGGTCGGGGGTGGTTTTTCCAGGGGAACGGTAGGGGAACGGTAGGGGTTCTCTAGGGTAATTGTTCGGCCTTTTCCCTTGTTTTCCCATCGGTGGGAAAATAGGGTTACTTTTTGTAGTGGGGGGGGTTAGTCGAGGGTGAGCATGATGCCGAAGCGGATGGGGTAGAGTTCCTGGACGGGTGCTTTCATGGTGCTGCGGGTGGGCACCTGGAGGTAGAGGCCGATGAAGTCGTAGGTGAGGGTGGCGCGGAGGTCGAGTTTGTAGGGGTTGATGTGTTGGTTGACGGACTGGTCTTTCTGTAGTTCTTCGCGGTCGGAGGTTTCGTATTCGCGGCGGAGGCCTGTGTGTGAGCCGCTCCAGTGGATGCCGGGGAGTGCGGCGAGGGAGAGGTGCCAGTCGTGCCAGAGGTCGATGCGGAGGGTGAGGGGTACGACGACGTAGCGTGTGAGGAGGCGCGAGGAGCAGTCCTGCGTGGTGCCTTGGTCGAAGGCGGCGGAGGCGGGGTCGAAGGTGACTTCGGGGGTGGTGAATTTGTATTTGTCCCAGTCGAGGCCGAGGCCGATGTAGAGGCCGGTGTGGCGTGTGCCGACGAGGGGGAAGTCGACGGAGAGGTGGATGTGGTTGAAGGAGGTGCGCACGCTGGCGGGGCCGTCGACGCCGCTGAATCCGCCGAGGGGTTCGGAGCCCCAGTTGTGGAAGCCCCAGGCGAAGTTGAGTGCCACGTCGCGGCGTTGCCAGAAGGAGGGCGGCGTTTGGGTGGAGGGGGTGGAGGTTTGGCGCGAGATGAGGTCGGTTCGCTGGATGCCATGTTCGCAGGTGAGGGTGATGGGGTGGGTTCTGGCGTCGAAGACCACTTCCACTTCGCTCACCGAGGGCAGGATGGTGAGCACGTTGCGCTTGAGTGTGGCCACGGTGGTGTCGCGGTCGACGATGAGGACCGATTTGGCGCCTTCGGAGTGTTTCCAGGTGAGGCGGGTGGTGTTGTTGTAGCGGATTTCGCTGACTTGGGGCGGGATGGCCTGGGTGTATTTCTGCGCTGCGGCGACCACGGGCAGCAGCATGGCGATGGCGATGTGGGCTATGTGTTTCATAATGTTCGGTGTTTAGTGTTCAGTGTTCAGAAAATGATGCCGAATTTGACGGGGTAGAGGTTTTCGCAGCTGCTCTTGAAGGCGGGGAGCATGGCGGCTTGGAGGTAGAGTCCGATTCCGCGGTAGCGCACCGCGATGCGGGCGTCGAGCTTGAAGGGGTTGAGGTGGCGGTTGACGGTGTAGTCTTTCACTTGGCTTTCGTTGTCGCCCTCGGAGTAGTCGCGTCGGAGGCCGGTGTGCGAGCCGCTCCAGTGGAGGCCTGGGATGGCGGCGAGGTCGAGTTTCCATTGGCGGCCGAGGTTGAAGCAGAGGCTGATGGGGACGATGAAGTGGCGCGTCAGCAGTCGGCTTTCGGCATCGGCCGAGCCGAGTGTGAGGCGGTGGGGGTCGGCTGTGGCGTCGAAGAGTACTTCGCCGGAGTGGAATTTGTACTTGTCCCATTCCAAGCCCAGGCCGGCAAAGAGCGCCACGCGGCGCGAGGTGACGACCGGGAAGTTCAGTGTGAGCAGGATGTGGTTGAAGGAGGTGCGCACTGCGGCGTCGCTTTCCATGCCGGCGAGGCCGGCGAGGGGTTCGGAGCCCCAGTTGTGGAAGCCCCATGCGAAGTCGATGTGGGTGCGCCAGACGCGTTTGGAATTGCGGCGGACCCAGCGGTTGAGGTCGGAGAGGGCGTCGGTGTCGAATTCGGCGAGGTCGCTCAGGTTGACCGACTCGTCGTTGCCGCTCCAGAAATTCTCCAGTTCTTCGGTGTCGGGGGCGACGTTGTGGCCTGGGAAGAGGGTGTGGGCGATGTGGAAGGAGGCGTAGTCGGAATTGGTGAGGTGCGACTGCTGGCGCTCTTCGGCGGTGCCGGTATGCTCGAGGATGAAGGCTTTGAGGCGAGAGTAGTCCCGCACGCTGATGTCGTAGGAGCGCATCTGCAGGCGGCTGTGGGCGTAGAGTCGCGCGGCATCCTCGAGGAGTATGGCCATGCGGTCGGCATAGAGGGTGTCGAAGCTGCTCTTGGCAGTGATGGTGGCGGCGTCGTCGGCAGCCAGCTCGAGGGTGCCCGGGAAGCGGAAGGTGCCCTGGAGGGTGACCTCGCTGTTGCCTGTGGCCACGATGCGGCTGATGTCGGCCGGGCGCAGGTGGAGCCGCACGGTGCGGTCGTGGTGGCTGAAGGTCATTTCGTTGCCGCTGACGCGGATGCCGGAGCCGTTGTTCATTTCGCCGTCTTCGTAGCCGCTGACGGTGTCGGGCAGGATGCAGGCTGTGCAGCCATCGAAGACCAGTGTGCGCACCTGGCCGGGCAGGGGTGTCAGCCTGGGGGCGGGGTTTGCTGTCTGTGCCAGCACGGCGGCGGGCAGCAGGAGGGAGAGGAGGAGAAGAAAACGTCTGTGTTTCATAAGGCTATTTTATTTATTGTTGCAGTCTGTTTTTCACTTTGGCGATGCTTTCGCGGAAGGTGTCGTTGGCCGCCAGCAGCAGGTCGCCCCAGTCGACGGAGTGGTCATAGTCGATGAGCGACAGGGAGGGCCACACGTCCGCCTCCGGCGAAGCATCTTCGAAGGCGATGAGGTTGGTGGAGGGGAAGGAGGGGTGGGGAGGAACGGACATGAGAGAATCTTTGGCTTCTTGGGGTGATGGATTTTCTGGTCTTTCTAGTCTTTCTAGTCTTTCTAGTTTTTCTAGTCTTTTTAGTTTTTCTGGATTTTTCTTGGTTGCTATGGTCTTTGCTTGTTCTTTCACGGCTGCGGGGAGGGTGGCTTCGGCTATCATTTGTGGGGCTTCTTCCTGCGGGGGCAGCGTGGCCAGGCCGCCCATGCGGAGGGCCGGCAGCATGAGGGCGGCTATGACGGCTGCGGCGGCGCTCCAGCGGGCGAGGAGGGGCCAGAGGGGACGCGTGGCGGCGGGTTGCAACGGTGTTGCAACATACCGGACGCTCTGGTCGCGCTCCAGCCGCGGGGCTTCGCGGTAGAGGGCCAGCTCGGCGGCGGCCTCGGGGTGGCCGGCGAGCCAGGCTTCGACGGCGGCGCGCTCGTCGGCACCGAGGTCGCCCTCGGCGTAGCGCAGGAGCCAAAGCTCGTAGTTGGTGTTATCTATCTTGGTTGTCATATCCCATTTGTATCAGTTGTTTACGCATACCCACGCGGGCGCGGAAGAGGTAGACCTGCACCTGCTGGTCGGAGAGCGAGAGGGTGGAGGCGATTTCCTGGTAGGAGTAGCCCTCGACGTCGCGCAGCTGGAGGATGGCGCGTTGCACCTCGGGCAATGTCTGCAGGGCGTGCTCGATGGCCTCGCGGAGGTCGAAGCCGAGGTCGGGCGATGCGGTGGCGGGGGTGGTGGCACGGAGGGTGTCGGCATGCTGCAGTTCTACGCGGGCATGGCGGAGCGAGTGCATCAGGGCGCGGTAGGTGGCGCTGAGGAGGTAGGGCTTGCCTTTTTCAAAGTTCACGCTGCCGTGGCATTGCCAGAGCGAGGCGAGGGCTTCCTGGACGGCGTCCTCGCAGTCGGGCCGCGAGGGGCAGCATCGCAGGGCGAAGCGCAGCGCGTCGTCGGCCCAGCGGGGGGAGTGGTGGCTATATTCCGTGGCAGTCAATTTTCAGCGTTTTCACATAATAGTTGCCTACGGGGGGCGGAATATTACAGCCGGCGCGATTTTTTTTTGCTAGAGGAAGAGGTGTTCGACGAGGATTTTCACGCCGAGGCCTATCAGCACAGCGCCGGCGATGATGTTGGCGGTGCGCTCGGGGATGGGGATGTTGCGCCTGCCGAGGGCGATGCCCAGCAGGGCGGCCAGGAAGGTGACGGCGCCGACGAGGGCCACGACCCAGAGGACGGTGGCCATGGCGTGGCCCAGCCCCAGGCCGATGCCGACGGCGAAGGCGTCGATGCTGGTGGCGATGCCGAGGAGGAAGCAGGTTGAAAGGCGGAGGTCGGAGGTTGGAGGTTGGAGGTCGGAGGTTGAGCCCTCATCCTTCCGATTTCCGACTTGGTCCCAAATCATCTTGCCGCCAATGAAGGCCAGGAGTGCGAAGGCGATCCAGTGGTCGACGGCCTGGATGAAGGAGTGGGCCACGTCGCCGATGAGTGCGCCGGCGAGAGGGAATGCGAACTGGCAGAGGCCGAAGACGGCGGCCATGAGGAGTCCCTGCCGCCAGGATGGGCGGCTGTGGAAGGCGGTGGTGGTGGAGACCACGAGGGTGTCCACACAAAGGGCCAAAGACAATAAAAAAGCTTCTACAAACCCCATAACGATTTTTTTTTTTACGGCGAATTACGCGAATTACGCAAAGCTACGCAGGTCAATTTATGGCGAATTACTCTAATCTACGCAGACCTCTAATTCTTGATTTTTAATTTTTATTTTTTAACCTTTCATGCGCGACCATGCCCATGGTGTGGCGGAGGTTGAGCTCGGCGATGTGGATGCTGCCGTCGGCGCAGGCCATGAGGTCGACGCCGAGTGGGCCGTGGTAGTGGGGGAGGATGTTGGCGACGAGCCACTGCTCCACCCTTGTGCGGACAGCCTGCAGGTCGGTATCGGCAAAATGGCGGGCAATCTCGTCGTCGCTCCACATGACGTTTTCCTTGTAGACGCCGTGGCCGGTGCGGAAGAGGGAGTAGCCGGAGAATTGGGGAGTGAGAGGGAGTGAGGGGGAGTGAGAGGGAGTGAAAGGACAATTGTATTCCAGCGCCAGGTCGGCGACGACGTTGCGGCGGGGTTCGGCGATGACGCATCGCTGGGCGGAGACGGTCTTGGCGATCCAGTTGCGGTCGATTTCCGACAGGTGGCCGTGCAGCCAGCGCAGGCCGCGGCCGGCGCCGCTCCAGGGGGCTTTGAGCACCCAGTGGGGCTGCTCGCGCAGGAGGGCTTCGGCTTCTACAATATTATATATGGCGCGGCAGTCGGGCTGTAGGGGGAGGACGGTGGTGCGGTGCTGCAGGGCGCGGAGGGTGGCCAGGCGGTCGTCGGAGGGGAGGAGCCCAGCGGGGGTGCCGGCTTTGAGGAGCTGGTGCTTGAGGGTGGGGTTCCAACCCCAGGGGGTGATTGTTAGAATGTCTGATTGCTTGATTGCTTGAATGGGGAGGTCGTAGGCGGAGCAGCAGAGGGCGTCGGGGTAGAGGATCTGCATGAGGTGGGAGTCGCGCAGGGCGAAGTCGCGTGCCGAGCGCGGCGGGATATAGAGAGCACGACCGCTGGCTAGGCAGAGGTCGTGCTCGGGGTTGAAGATGCAGAGGTGCATGAGTAATTTGTTGACTCCCTACGGTCGTCGACAATTACTTGTTGACCTGGAACTTCTTGTTGCCGGTCTTGAAGAAGTCGGCAATCTGGTTGGCGGCGGCGATACCGGCGTTGATGTTGGCCTCTTCGGTCTGGGCACCCATCTTTTTGGGTGTGGCGAAGTAGCGGCCTTCGAAGGCGCGGAAGTCGGCGTCGGCATCGGGCATGATGTCGGTGATGTACTTGATGTCGGTGCGCTCGGCCATGAGCTTGCAGAGGCCGGCTTCGTCGATGACTTCCTTGCGGGCGCTGTTGACGAGGATGCCGCCCTTGGGCATCTTGCCGACGAGGTCGTAGTTGATGCTCTGCTTGGTCTCGGCGGTGGCGGGGATGTGGAGGGAGACGATGTCGCACTGCTCGAAGAGGGCCTGCTGGTTGGCGACGGCGGTGGCCATGCCGGAGGCGTTGATCTGGTCGGCGGTGAGGAAGGCGTCGTAGGCGTAGACATCCATGCCGAAGCCTTTGGCGATGCGGGCCACGTTGCGACCCACGTTGCCGAAGGCGAGGATACCCAGCTTCTTGCCCATGAGCTCGGAGCCGGACTTGCCGTTGAAGAAGTTGCGGACGGCGTAGACGAGCATGCCCATGACGAGCTCGGCGACGGCGTTGGAGTTCTGGCCGGGGGTGTTCATGGCGACGATGCCGCGGGCGGTGCAGGCCTCGAGGTCGAGGTTGTCGAAGCCGGCGCCGGCACGGACGACGATTTTGAGGTTCTTGGCGTGGTCGATGACCTCTTTGGTGACCTTGTCGGAGCGGACGATGAGGGCGTCGGCGTCGGCAACGGCGGCGTAGAGTTCATTGACGTCGGTGTATTTCTCGAGGAGGGCCAGGGTGTAGCCGTTCTTCTCGACCACTTCGCGGATGCCGTCGACGGCCACTTTGGCGAAGGGTTTCTCGGTAGCAACTAAAACTTTCATTTTGTTGTAAATCTTTATTTCGTCAGAGAAGACGCAGGTAGGCTCCTTGCGAAGCTTTTTCTCGTAGCCATGCCTGACGTCGTCTCGGATTTCCATGTTATACTTTGTTTTTCAACGGCTAATTAAATTATGCGAAGTTGCGCAGTCAATGATTGGCTAATTACTCGAATTGTTGACGTCCGCCAATTCGAGTAATTAGCCCTTTAATTTCAGTGTAGACAAATTCGCATAATTTGCATAATTCGCCGTCAGATCAATTTATTTGTTGGCTTTTTCGAAGTCCTGCATGCACTGGACGAGGGCCTCGACGGCCTCGATGGGGCAGGCGTTGTAGAGGCTGGCGCGGAAGCCGCCGACGGAGCGGTGGCCCTTGATGCCGACCATGCCGCGCTCCTTGGCGAAGGCCATGAAGGCGTCCTGCTTGTCCT
>Ga0256406_1002691_pt1 | contig 24241 bp, 18 predicted proteins | sample RumenRJG_03DNA_FD_185986 | JGI IMG/M metagenome (GOLD analysis project Ga0256406, IMG submission 185986) | Bovine rumen microbial communities from Lethbridge, Alberta, Canada - RJG_03 | ecosystem: Host-associated > Mammals > Digestive system > Stomach > Rumen | place: Canada: Alberta | collected...
CGGCATCGCCCGCGCCATCGTGCTCGAGCCCGAGATCGTCATCTGCGACGAGCCCGTCTCGGCCCTCGACGTCTCGGTGCAGGCAAAGGTCATCAACCTGCTCGAGGAGCTGCAGGAGAAGTTCGGCCTCTCCTACGTCTTCATCAGCCACGATCTCTCGGTCGTGAAGCACATCTCCGACCGCGTCATGGTCATGTACCTGGGCCACGAGATGGAGCTGGCCGAGACCGACGAGCTCTACGACCAGCCGCTGCACCCCTACACGCAGGCGCTGCTCGACGTCATTCCGCGCATCGGCCATGAGAGGATCCAGGACAAGAAGATCCTCCAGGGCGACGTGCCGAGCCCCACGAACCCGCCCTCGGGCTGCTGCTTCCACACCCGCTGCTCCAAGTGCATGAGGGTGTGCACCGAGAAGGTCCCGGAACTCCGCGAGGTCAAGCCGGGCCACCTCTGCGCCTGCCACCTCTTCGACGAGGCCCTGAGCGAGGCGGAGCGCGAGCTCATGCCCATGGGCGTGGCCCAGGGCGCCGGCGCCGCGAACTCAGCTGCGTCGCGGCAAGAGTCGGGTGCGTAGCGCCGTCCGAGAGGGGCTCGTGTCCGGCCCGGATCTGCAAGATGTGCCATTAAGTGAGCGGCAGGCCGCCATTGGCGGCCTGCCGCTCTCCTGCGTCGAGCCATTGAAACCGGTGCGGGGGCAAAGGGCGGCCGGCGCCCCTCGGGCGCCGGCCGGTGACTGCTACTTGTTGTACGTGACCTTCCTGAAGTGCGGGTCGACGAGCATCTCGAGGCCCTCGTAGCCCTCGCGGAGCACGTAGGGGTTCTGCGGCCAGTCCACGGGGATGGTGCCGTAGTCGACGCGCACCAGCTGGCGGTCGGCCTGGATGGCGTTGTCGAGCTGCGTTGTCTCGTCCTGCGAGCTGCGCGCGGCGTCGACGTAGGCGTCGAACGCCGGGCTGTCGTAGAAGGAGCTGCGCGTCTTGGCCTTGTCGCTCCTGAAGTAGGAACCCATGTGCTCGACGCCCACGAACGAGAGGGTCGACCACGTGACCAGCGTCAGCGAGAGGGAGCCGTTGGAGCGCGACTCGCGCCACAGGCCGGAGTCGATGACCTGCACGTCCACGGTGACGCCGACCTGCTGCCAGTAGTTCTGAATCGCGACCATGACCGCCTGGTCCTGGGAGCGCACCTGGGCGGTGAGGTGAAGGTCTGTCGCGCCCGCCTCGGCGAGGAGCTTACGCGCCTGGTCGGGATCGTAGGGCAGGACCTCCGCGCTCTTGTCGTAGCCGGTCTCGGAGCTGGGGATGAAGGCCGAGCAGGGCTTGGCCGCGCCGGAGAGGATGGTGTCGCACAGCTCCTGGCGGTTGATCGCCAGCGAGAGCGCCTGGCGCACGCGGACGTCCTGGAAGCTCTCGTCGTTGAGGTTGATGTTCAGGAACTGCGTCGCCGCGGGCGTGTAGTAGACGATCTGGCCGCTCACGTCGTCGTTGGACTTGTACTGGTCCAGCAGGGACGTGTCGAGGAAGCACAGGTCGATGTCGCCGTTGGTGTAGTTCATCATGCGGGTGTTGCCGTCGTCGATGTAGTGCACCTCGACGCGGTCGATCGCCGGCTTGCCGTCGTGGTACTCGTCGAAGGCCGTGAGCACCACCTCGGTGGAGTCGTCGTTGCTCTCCAGCTTGAAGGGGCCGCAGCCGATGAAGTCGGTGCCCGTGCCCCAGGAGTCGCCGGCGGCCTCGCATGCCTCGTGCGGGTAGATGGAGGCGTAGAACTGCGCGAGGAGGTAGGGGAAGGAGGAGAAGGGCTGGGAGAGCGTGATGGTGAAGTGGCGGTCGTCTTGGGCGGAGAAGCCCGCGAGCTCGGTGGCGGCGCCGGAGACGACGTCCTTGGCGCCCGCGATCTTGTCGTAGCCGTCGGACTGCGCCTGCTTGGCGAGGACGCGCGTCAGCGTGTAGCGGACGTCCTCGGCGGTGAGGGTGGAGCCGTCGTGGAACTTGACGCCGTCCTTGAGCTCGAAGGTGTAGGTCAGGCCGTCCTCGGATACGGTCGGCAGGGAGGTCACCAGGACCGGCTCGAGCTGCTTGGAGTCCGGGTTGAGGCGGATCAGCGTGTCGCAGACGTTCTCGGACGCGCCCCAGGTGTTGGACGTGATCTGGGTGTCGAAGCTCGCCTTGGGGTTGGCGACGCCGAAGCGCAGGACCTTCTCGGTGGTGGTGCCCGCGTTGGAGGAGGCGCCGCCGCAGCCGGCGAGCGCCCCGGCTGCGCCTGCGGTGGCGGCGACGCCGATCGCGCCCCTGAGGAAGGAGCGGCGGGTGAGGCTGGAGCTGGTCGCGCGGACAGGGCCGCCGTTGCGCGATGAGGCCATGGTTGTCCTTTCTTGAGCGGTGCGAGCGCTGCGGGGACGCGAGCGGGGTTCGCGCGCGTCCGCGGCGGGGGCGCAAATCACACCCAGCAAATAGGTTTTTACAATGATAGCCAAATAATCACCTTTGGGCGAGTAGGGCGACCTTCCGAAACAAAAGCGTCCCGGCCGGGCGTTGGCGGCACCGTGCGCGCGGCCCGCGTCCGCGCGGCGGCCACCCGGGCGCGGCTTTGAGCAGATTGCGTAAGAACCTGTTAACGCCGCTGCGTCCCGCTGGCTTTTCTCCGTTCGCCGTCCTAACGTAGAGGGCCGCGAATATACAGCAAGCTGCATCGACTGCCGGCCACGCGCCAGGCGCGTGGTCACGTGGTGCCGCGCCTGGCGGGGAGCTGCCGCGCCCATCGAGGAGAGACATGCAAGTGCCCAAAGACCGCCCGCTGATCTGCGTCACCCCGCGCTACGAGCCCGCGAAGGAGCTCTTCGGCGAGAGGTTCCTGCCCAACGAGTCGCTGAGCCGGGGGCTCCTCGACGCCATCGTCGACGCCGGCGGCCTGCCGGTCATGATGCCCATCACGGACGACGCCGCCCTGATCCAGCGCTACGTGGACATGTGCGACGGCTTCGTGATCCCTGGCGGCCACAGCGTCGACCCCGCCCGCTGGGGCGAGGAGCCCCGTGCGGATGCCTCCGACGTCTCGCCCGAGCGCGACGCGCTCGAGTTCCCGCTGGTGGAGAAGGTCCTCGCGGCCGACAAGCCGCTGCTGGCGATCTGCCGCGGCATGCAGCTGCTCAACGTGGCCCTCGGGGGCACCCTCTCGCAGTGGCTCTACGACCTGCCGACCCGCGAGGGCACGACGCACTGGCGCCACGAGATCATCCTCAACGACCCCGCGCACCCCGTTGAGGTCGTCGCGGGCACCCTGCTCGACCAGGTCATGGGCGCCCGCCCGCGCCTGCAGGTCAACTCCAGCCACCACGAGTGCGTGGCCAGGCCGGGCGAGGGCGTGCACGTGGACGGCTACGCCACCGACGGCATCATCGAGTCGATCGACGTGCCCGGCAGGCGCTTCTGCCTGGGCGTCCAGTGGCACCCCGAGTACACCTGGCCCACGCTCGAGACCGACCGCCTGCTGTGGCGCTCCCTCGTGGAGGCGTCGGCCGGGCACTGACGGAAGCCCCCGCGTGCCGCGGCGGGCCTCGGGCCTCGTCGTCCGCTGCGGCCGCACCCAAGCCCGGGGCGTGGAGAGGCCGCGCCCCTCGACCAGATGGCCCTCGCGAAAAGGCCGCGCCCTCGCGGCAGACCGAAAGGAAGAGACATGAGCGACGTTCTCGACAGGTTCGTCAGGTACTGCAAGGTCGCCTCGCAGTCCGACGAGACGAAGGACCCCACCAACCCCGACAACATCCCCACGACCGAGAGCCAGTTCGACATCGCCAACGTGATCGCCGACGACCTGCGCGAGCTCGGCGCCGAGGACGTCTCCGTGGACGAGCACGCCTACGTCATCTGCCACTGGCCCGCCAGCGAGGGCCTCGAGGACCTGCCGACCCTCGGCTTCTGCTGCCACATCGACACCGCCTGGCAGAGCTACGGCTCGCCCGTCCACCCGCAGGTGAAGCGCTACGAGGGCGGCAGGCTCCTGATCGGCACCGGCCGCGACGGCAAGGAGGTCTGGATCGGCCCCGAGACCAACCCCGCGCTCGAGCACATGGTCGGCTGGGACCTCGTCACCACCGACGGCACCTCGCTGCTCGGCGGCGACGACAAGGCCGGCGACGCGGAGATGGTGAGCCTCATGAGGCGCCTCAAGGACGACCCGTCGCTGCGCCACCCGCGCCTTGCCTTCGCCTTCGTGCCCGACGAGGAGATCGGCCACGGCGCCGCCCTGCTCGACCTCGACAAGTTCGGCGCCGCCTTCGGCTACACGATCGACGGCGGCCCGCTCGGCGAGTTCTGCTACGAGACCTTCAACGCGGCCGAGGCCGTGGTGCGCGCCAAGGGCCTCTCGGTCCACACCGGCACGGCCAAGGGCCTCATGGTCAACGCCGCCGAGACCCTCATGCGCTACAACGAGCTGCTCCCCGCCCAGGACCGCCCCGAGTTCACCGAGAACTACGACGGCTTCTACTACCTCTCGAGCGTCGAGGGCAGCTGCGAGGAGGCCACGAGCCACTACATCGTCCGCGACCACGACAAGGCCAAGTTCGAGCACCGCAAGCAGCTCATGCTCGACGCGGCGGAATACCTGAACGAGCGCATGGGCAGGCAGGTCGTGACCGTCACCCTGCGCGACCAGTACTACAACCTCGCCGACGTGATCTTGAGGCCGGAGAACAGCCACCTGATCGAGAACGCGCGCAAGGCCTTCGAGAAGGTCGGCCAAGAGATGAGGTGCATTCCCATGAGGGGTGGCACCGACGGCTCGCAGCTCTCCTTCCGCGGCTTCCCGTGCGCCAACCTCTCCGCGGGCTACTACAACGCCCACGGCGTGATGGAGTTCGTGCCGGTCCCGGAGCTCGAGGCCATGGTCGACATGCTCGTGGAGCTCGTGGGCCTCTACGCCAAGCCCCAGGTGGCGGCCGGCGAGGTCGCGTCGGCGACGGAAGAGTAGGGGGCTGCCATGGCGAGCGAGAGCGAGCGCGGGACGGCCGCGAGGGCTGCTGCGGCGCCCCTGGACGAGGCGGCGCGCCGCGCGGCTGCAGAGCGCCTCGGGCTGGACGGGATCGACCCGGCGCGGCTGCGCGACCTCACCGAGGAGCTCGTGGGGGTCGACTCGACCGTCGGGTACTACCCCGAGATCCACGAGTTTCTCGCATCGAGACTCGAGGGGATGGGCTACGAGCCCGTTGTCGACAACAAGGCGACCATGTACGTGCGCGTGCCTGGAGAGGATGGCTCCAGGACCGTCTGCGTGGGCGCCCACCTCGACACGATCGGGCTGATCGTGCGCGGCTTCAACGACGACGGCACGCTGCGCGTGCGCAACCTCGGCGGCATCAACTACCACTCCATCGAGGGCGAGACCTGCCGCATCCACTGCAGGGACGGCCGCGTCGTGCCCGGCCAGGTGATCTGCAACCGGCACTCAACGCACGTGTTCGCCGACGCCCGCACCGTCGAGCGCGACGAGGACAACATGTCCGTCTCGATCGTGGGCGACGTCGACAGCCCGGCCGACGCCCGCGCGCTCGGCGTGACGCAAGGGGCCATCTGCTCGATCGACCCGCACTTCCAGGCCTTCGACAACGGCTACATCGTGTCGCGCCACATCGACGACAAGGCCGCCGTCGCGGTGCTGCTCGACGTCCTGGACTGGCTCGCGCGAAGCGGCCGCAAGCCGGCGTTCGACACGCTCTTCGCGTTCCCCATCTACGAGGAGATCGGCCACGGCGGCGCGTACGTGCCGCCCGAGGTCTCGGAGTACGTGGCGCTGGACATCACGCTGATCGGCCCGGACTACGACTCCGACGAGCACAGCGTTGGCGTCATCGTGAGCGACCACAAGGGCCCCTACGACTGGAACCTCTCCAACCGGCTGATCCGCTGCGCAGAGGAGGTCTGCGACGAGGGTCGCTGGAACACCCAGGTGTGCTTCCACTACTCGACCGACGCGAACGCCGCCTCCGTGCTCGGCTGCAACCTCGCCTCCGGCGCCTTCGGCATGGCGTGCCTGAGCAGCCACGGGCGCGAGCGCTGCCACGTGGACGCGATCGTCGAGACCGAGCGGCTCTGCCGTGCCTACGTGATGGGCGAGTGCCTGGGGTAGGGACGGAGCGCCGCGGGCTGCCCGGCCCGCGGAACCGGCTCGCGGGACCGGCGCGCGGGACCGGCGCACTAGGCTTGCGGGCCCGGTAGCCCGCGCACCCGGGCCTCGGCGTCATGTGCTTATCGGGGAAAATCGGAGGCTGGCGCCGGGAGGCGCTAGCCTCTTCTTGTGCGTCGCGCCCCTGCGCCGCCGCGGCGCCTCGCGCGCCAGGCGTCCCGTGGAGGGCGAGACATCGGTTCGTCACCCAGGGCTCAGGCATCGTCGCCGGGGCAGGGGCATCCGGCTCGCGGGCGCCCGGGCCATCCGGCAAGGACAGGAGACCGCATGGACAAGAACATGAACGACAAGCTCGCGGACTGGCTCAAGGGCAGGAACGGCGCGGACGAGATCTCCAACCTCACGCTCGCCGTCGCCATCGTGCTCGTGGTCGTCAACCTCTTCGCCCACACGTGGGTGATCTCCCTCGTCGCCGTGGCGCTGCTCCTCTACACGGGCTTCAGGATCTCCTCCACCAAGGTCGCGGACAGGCGCGAGGAGAACGAGCACTTCCTGGCCGTCCTCGGGCCGCTCGCCCCGTGGGTCAGGAACCCCGCCGCGGCGATGCGCGAGGCGCGCGCCTACAAGCACCTCACCTGCCCAAACTGCGGCCAGCACGTCCGCGTGCCCAGGGGCAAGGGCAAGGTCCGCGTGACCTGCCCCAAGTGCAAGACCAAGTTCGACGCGAACGCCTAGCCTGATGTACGAGGTCCTTCTCGCCGGAGGCACGGCCTCGGGAAAATCGACCGTGGCTCGCGAGCTCGAGCGGCTCGGAGCCCGCAGGATCGATCTCGACCAGGTGTCGCGCGACGTGTGCGCCGTCGGCTCCGAGGTCTGCCGCCGCCTGGCCGAGGCCTTCGGCGCCGACGTGCTCGACCCGCGGACGGGAGAGCTCGACCGCGCCCTCCTCGCGCGCCGCGCCTTCTCGAGCGAGGAGTCGACGCGCGAGCTCGAGGCGATCGAGCTCCCCGCGATCGGGGAGGAGCTCGCGCGGCGCGTCCGCACGGCGGGCGACGGGGTGGTCGTCGTGGAGGTGCCGCTGCTCGACCGCGTCGAGGGCATGCTCTACGACGTCGACGAGGTCGTCTGCGTCACCTGCCCGCTCGAAGTGCGTCGCCGGCGGGCCTGCGGTCGCGGCATGGGCCCGGCGGACTTCGACCGCAGGGTCGCCCACCAGCCGAGCGACGAGTACCTCAGGGCGCACGCGGACACGGTGCTCGACAACTCCGGCGACGAGGGGGCCCTCGTCGCGCGCGTGGGCGCCTGGTGGGAGGAGCGCGAGCGCGCAGGCTGGCCCCGCGGGGGCTGGGCGCGCGGGTGCTGGAGGCGCGCGTGAGGTCTGGTTCCGAGAGGTTCTTCCGCTGGTACCGCACCCTGCCGCTCCTGGCGATGGGCGTCGTGCTGGCGCTCACGCTCGGGGTGGGGGCGCTGCCCGGGAGCATCGTGCGGCGGGTGTTCTACCCCGTGTCCTACGCGACGCAGATCAACGGTGCCGCGGCGCGCCACGACGTGGACCCCTACCTCGTCGCCGCCGTGATCAAGTGCGAGTCAGACTGGGATCCCCGGGCGCAGTCCGGCGCGGGCGCAGTCGGCCTCATGCAGCTCATGCCCGAGACGGCCCAGGAGCTGGCGGACCTGGGCGTCGTCGACGATGCGGACTACGACGTCTCGCGGCTGACCGATCCCAGCGTCAACATCGAGTACGGCACGGCCTACCTGGCCTACCTCTCGCAGGAGCTCGGCTCGACCGACGAGGTCATCGCCGCCTACAACGCGGGCCTGGGGACTGTGCGCAGCTGGCTCGCTGGTGGCGCCCAGGGCGTCGCCGAGGCGATCACCTACCCCGAGACCCGCCTCTACCTGCAGCGCGTCAAGCAGGCGCGTGAGCGCTACGCCGAGCTCTACCCGGAGGGGCTCAAGGATTACTAGCGCGCCGGCGCGCCGCAGGCACGCCGGGGTCGTCCGCCAGGGACGGTGCCCGGCGGCGCCCAGGACGGCCCGGCCTGGGGCCGCACCCCGGGGCGAGGCCTGGGGCCGCACCCCGGGGCGAGGCCTGGGGCCGCACCCCGACGCAGTCTCCTCGCCTCGGCTGTGCATTTTTCCAAGTTAGGGACGGGTCGGGGGCTGACCGTGGAGGTCGGCGGGCCTCCTCCGTCGTGCCGTGCAATCTATGAGTCGCATTTGCCCAGGATTCGAAGGATCTGGGCGGTGGCGCTCTGGCATCGCGGGCTTGGAGTCGTCCATAAGTCGCAGAAATGCACTGTCCCTTTGTGGGAGCTGCGGCGGCCCCCGCGGCGGCGTTTCGACCACGCCTGGGACGCCCGGCCTACGCGGCCGTTCCATCGGCACCACATCGCGTTCGTGCGGATCGTCGCGACTCCGGCGGGTACAATCAAACACGTGTACCGAGAGAGGGGGAGGACAGGTGCAGCAGCCCAAGCAGCCCAAGCAGCCCAAGCAGCCCGAGCAGCCCGAGCAGCCGGCCCAGCCCGCGTGGCAGGTGCAGCAGCAGGGAGGGTCCGCCGGCGAGGCGGGCCTGCGCGTCGAGGACGGCATCGAGTACGAGCCGCTGGCAGGCACGCCCGCGGCCAAGGAGCGCTTCGGCGCCGAGCTCAAGAGGTTCGGCCTCGGCAAGGACGACTCGCGCTTCGAGGTCGTCTCGCCCTTCGAGCCGGCCGGCGACCAGCCTCAGGCCATAGAGAAGCTCGCGGAGGGCGTGGAGCGGGGCCTGCGCTACCAGACCCTCATGGGCGTCACCGGTTCCGGCAAGACCTTCACCATGGCCAAGACCATCGAGAAGGTCAACCGCCCGACGCTGATCATGGAGCCCAACAAGACCCTCGCCGCCCAGGTCGCCAGCGAGATGCGCGAGATGTTCCCGCACAACGCGGTCACCTACTTCGTCTCGTACTACGACTACTACCAGCCAGAGGCCTACGTCCCGCAGACCGACACCTACATCGAGAAGGACGCGTCGATCAACGAGGAGGTCGAGAAGCTCCGCCACCAGGCGACCTCCAACCTCCTCTCCCGGCGCGACGTGATCGTGGTCGCCTCCGTCTCGTGCATCTACGGCATCGGCAGCCCCCAGGACTACGCGGGCCTCGCCCCCAACGTGGACAAGCAGGTCCCGCTCGAGCGCGACGACCTCATCAAGAACCTCATCGACGTCCAGTATGACCGCAACGACTACGACCTCTCGCGCGGCACCTTCCGCGTGCGCGGCGACACCGTGGACGTGTTCCCGCCCTATGCCGAGAACCCGCTGCGCATCTCCTTCTTCGGCGACGAGGTCGAGTTCATCGGCGAGGTCGACTCCGTCACGGGTGAGGTCGTGCGCGAGTTCGACGCCGTCCCGATCTGGCCCGCCTCCCACTACGTCACCGAGCGCCCCAGGATCAACCGCGCGTTGGAGACGATCAACGAGGAGCTCGAGGACCGCGTCGCGGAGCTCAAGGCCAACGACATGCTCCTCGAGGCGCAGCGCCTTGCCCAACGGACCGGCTACGACCTCGAGATGCTCGAGCAGATGGGCTACTGCAACGGCATCGAGAACTACTCGCGCCACCTCGACGGGCGACGTCCGGGCGAGCCGCCCTACACGCTGATCGACTACTTCCCGAGCGACATGCTCTGCATCATCGACGAGTCCCACGTCACCGTCCCGCAGATCCGCGGCATGCACGAGGGCGACCGCTCGCGCAAGGTCACCCTGGTCGACCACGGCTTCCGCCTGCCGTCCGCGCTCGACAACCGCCCCCTGCGCTTCGACGAGTTCGAGGGTCGCATCCCCCAGTTCATCTACGTCTCCGCGACGCCGGGCGACTACGAGGAGGCCGTCTCCCAGCAGGAGGTCGAGCAGATCATCCGCCCGACGGGCCTCCTGGACCCCAAGATCGACCTGCGCCCCGTCCGCGGCCAGATCGACGACCTGATCTCCGAGATCAAGGAGCGCGCGGCGAGGAAGGAGCGCGTCCTCGTGACGACCCTCACCAAGAGGATGGCCGAGGACCTCACGGACCACCTGCTCGACGAGGGCGTCAAGGTCAACTACATGCACTCCGACACGGCGACGCTCGACCGCGTGGAGATCATCCGCAGCCTGCGCGAGGGCAAGATCGACGTTCTGGTCGGCATCAACCTGCTGCGCGAGGGCCTCGACATCCCCGAGGTCTCGCTCGTGGCGATCCTCGACGCGGACAAGGAGGGGTTCCTCCGCAACCGCCGCTCGCTCATCCAGACCATGGGCCGCGCCGCCCGCAACGCGGAGGGCCAGGTCATCATGTACGCGGACACCATCACGGACTCCATGCGCGAGGCGATCGACGAGACCCGCCGGCGCCGCAGCCTCCAGGAGCGCTACAACGAGGAGCACCACATCGTGCCGCAGACCGTGCGCAAGTCGATCACGGACATCTCGAGCTTCATCCAGGAGGCAGAGGACAACGTGGGCAGGCGCCAGCGCAAGGACGGCGTCTTCTACACGGCGGCCACGGGCGAGGACGAGGCGGCGGACGAGGGCGAGAAGGACGCGGAGTCGATAGCGGAGGAGCTCTCCGCGCTGCCACGCGAGGAGGCGGCCAAGGTGCTCGGCGCGCTCCAGGACGAGATGCTGCAGGCCTCGGCGGACATGGACTTCGAGCGGGCCGCCGCCCTGAGGGACCAGGTCGTCGCTCTCGAGAGCGCCCTGTCCGGCGAGAGCGCCGACGACGTGATGGCCCGGCTCAAGGCCACTGACCGCAAGGGCTCCGCCCACGCGACCCGTCGCAGGTATCATAGGGGCAAGCACTAGCCGGCGCGCCGCCGTCCGCGGCCAGGGCGCGCGGCTCCTGCGAGGCGTCGCTTGGGAAGGGGTGCGGATGAGAGACGCGGACAGGGAGCTCCTCAGGCCCGAGCTCGTCTTCCTCGGCATGGACGCGCCTGACAGGGCGTCGCTCTTCTCCCAGTTGGGGGCCCGTCTCGCGCCGCTCGGCTACGTCACGCCGGACTGGTTGGAGAGGATCGAGGAGCGCGAGCGCGCATATCCCACGGGGCTGGCGACCGCCACGGTCGGCATCGCGCTCCCGCACGCGGACGGCTGCGTGGCCAGGCCCTACATCGCCATCGTGCGCCCGCTCGCACCCGTCGCCTTCGAGCCCATGGCCGGTGTCGGCGACACGGTCGAGGCGGAGCTGGTGCTGAACCTCGGCGTCACGCGCGAGGGGGGCCAGGTCGAGGTCCTCCAGGGCCTGATGAACCTCTTCATGCAGGAGGACCCCGTGAGGCGCCTCATGGCGCAGGCGACGGGTGAAGGTATGGTTTCCACCCTGTTCGAGTTTCTCGGGTAGGCGTCTTTCAGGGTATCTTTTCGTTCGGGGCGCCTCGCGAGACGCGCCCAGGGGATATCGAAGCGGACGCTCCGCATCGCTCAGAAGGAGGACCCCAATGGCAGCTAGGATCATCGTCGCCTGTGGCTCGGGCATCGCGACCTCGCAGATGGTGGCCAAGAAGATCGACAGGCTCCTGCGCGAGAAGGGCGTGGAGGCAGACGTCGCGGCCGTGACCAAGGAGGCCCTCGCCGAGGAGGCCGAGGGTGCCGACGCCTACGTCGCCGTCGTGAAGACCGAGGAGGACTACGACGTCCCCACCTTCAACGGCGTCGCCTTCCTCACCGGCATCGACGAGGACGAGGAGCTGGCACGTCTCGTGGAGGCGGTCAGGGACAAGTAGCGGCCGCTAGGGGCGCCGGGCGAGCGAGCTCGTGAGGGCGTCCGCCACGCGCAGGCCATCGGTGGCCGCGCTCATGATGCCGCCCGCGTAGCCGGCGCCCTCGCCGCAGGGCCACAGGCCCAGGGTCGACACGCTGGTCAGCTCGTCCGTCCGCGTGATGCGCACGGGCGAGCTCGAGCGCGTCTCCACGCCCGTGAGGACCGCCTCAGCGTCGTCGAACCCGCGCAGGTGGCGCGCCATGAGCGGGATGGCGGCGCGCAGCGTCCGCGCCACGTAGTCGGGCAGGCAGCCCTCGACGCTTCCCCAGCTGACGCCGCGCGGGTAGGTCGGCCGCACGCGGCCCGCCCCGCTCGAGGGCCGTCCCGCGAGGAAGTCGCCCACGAGCTGCGCGGGCGCGACGTAGGCACCGCCGCCCGCCTCGAAGGCGGCCCGCTCGCAGCGACGCTGCAGCTCGACGCCGGCGAGGACGTCGGTGCCGGGCAGGTCGGAGGGGAAGACGTTCGCCAGGAGGCCCGCGTTGGCGTTCGTGCCCGCGCGGTCGGACAGGCTCATGCCGTTGGTGCAGACGCCGCCCGCCTCGCTCGCGGCGGCCACCACGTAGCCGCCGGGGCACATGCAGAACGAGAAGGCGCTGCGGCCGTCCGGCAGGTGGCACGCGAGCTTGTAGGGTGCGGCGCCGAGCGCGGGGTGCCCCGCGAAGGGGCCGTACTGCGCGCGGTCGACGTCGGCCTGCAGGTGCTCGATGCGCACGCCCATGGCGAAGGTCTTGCGCTCGAGCGCGACGCCGCGACGGGCGAGCAGGTCGTAGACGTCGCGTGCCGAGTGGCCCGTCGCGAGGACCACGTCATCGGCGGGGACGACCTCCTCCACGACCATGCCGGTCGCACGGTCGGTGCGCGAGAGCGTGACCGAGCGCACGCGACCGCCCGTCGTGTCGACGTCGCACACGCGCTCGCCGAGCCTGACCTCTCCTCCCAGGTCCTCGATCCGGGCGAGCAGGTTGGTCACGACGGTGGGCAGGACGTCGCTCCCGATGTGGGGCTTGGCGTCCCACAGAATCCGCCGCTGGGCGCCGGCCTCGACGAGGGTCTCGAGGACGATCCGGTGCGCGGGGCTCTTGGTGCCCGTGGCGAGCTTGCCGTCCGAGAAGGTCCCTGCGCCCCCGAGGCCAAACTGGACGTTGCTCTCCGGGTCGAGCTCGCCCGTCTCCTCGAAGCGCCTGATGGCGGCCCGTCTGCGCGTGGCGTCCTCGCCGCGCTCCACGAGGATGGGGGAGAGCCCCGCCTCGGCGAGGGAGAGGGCGCAGAACAGGCCCGCGCAGCCCGCGCCGACGACGACGGGCCTGCGCGGGCACGCGAGGCCGAGGCGCTCGGGCAGGCGGTAGGGCTCCCCCTCGCTGACCTGCCGCACGTTCTTGTCGGCATGCCTGCGCCTGAGCCGCGCGAGGGCGCGCCCCTCCGCCTCGGCGTCGCGCAGGGAGAGGCGGACAGTGTAGACGAGGCGGACGTCTCGCCTCTTGCGGGCGTCGACTGAGCGCCTCCTGAGCTCGAAGGAGGAGAGCGCTTGGGGCGAGACGCCGAGCCGGCGGCAGGCGAGGCGCCTGAGCGCGGCCTCCTCCGCACCCTCGTCCGCCTCGGCGTCGCCGAGGGCCACTGCCAGGTTCGCTATCTCGATCACGTCGTCCCCCAACCTCGTTAGATGAGAGGACCATCGTACCCCAGGCTGCGGTATGGTTGCTTGGCGCCTAGGCGGCGGAGAGGCGGGCCGGGACGTACTGACGGGAGGGCGCATGGCAGAGCGCGATGGTGGTGGCGGAGGGACCCGGAGGGGCAGGCTGTACGGCGTGGGCGCAGGCCCGGGCGACCCCGAGCTCCTCACACTGAAGGCGGTCCGCGTCATCCGCGAGGCGGACTGCGTCGCCGTCCCCGACTCGGGGAGCGGACGCCGGATGGCGCTCGGGATCGTCTCCTCGTGGCTGGACGGCCAGGAGGTCATAGACTGCGCGACCCCCATGACCTCCGACGCGGACGTGCTCGCGCAGGCTCACGACGACGTCGCCCGCGAGCTCGCCTCGCGGCTGGACGAGGGCAAGGACGTCGCCATGGTCGTGCTCGGCGACGTCTGCGTGTACTCCACGTTCTTCTATGTCGCGGAGCGGCTGAGGCCCCGCGGCTACGAGGTCGAGCTCGTGCCGGGGGTCACCTCCTTCAGCGTCGCGGCCGCAAGGCTGTGCCAGCCCCTCTGCACGGGGTCGGAGTCCCTGCTCGTGACCCCCGCCTCCGCGGACGGGCTCGACGGGCGCCTCGGCGCGGCCGAGAACCTCGTCCTCATGAAGCCGCCCCGCGACCTCTCGGCGCTCTCGGGGAGCCTGCGGGAGCGCGGCCTCCTCGACGGGGCGTCGCTCGTCTCCGACCTGGGCCTTCCGACCGAGCGGGTCGTGCCCCGGCTCGCGGACCTGGAGGGCCAGGTGGGCTACCTCTCACTCGTCCTCGTACGGGGCGCCGAAGCGCGCGCGGCGGCGCGGGCTGGCCGGCCCACCGGTCCGGAGAGCTAGTCCCGCGCCGTCCCGGATGTGGGGCGCGGCGCCTGGGGGCCGGCGCCCCGGCGAGGGCGTTCCTACGCACCCGTTCGCGAGAGCGCTCTAGCGGCCGCCGCGGCGCCCGCGACCATGCCGCTCTTCCAGGCCCAGGCGAGGTTGAAGCCCCCGCAGTCCGCGTCCACGTCGAGCGACTCGCCGGCGGCGAAGAGCCCGGGCACGCTCCGGCAGGCGAGCGTCCTGGGCGAGAACTGCGCGAGCACGAGGCCGCCGCGCGAGACCTGCGCCCTCTTGGGCTCGGCCGGCCCCTCGACCGCGAGGGCGAGCCCCTTTGCGAGGGCGAGCGCCCGCTCCAGGACGGCCTCCTCCGTCGGCGCGCCGGCGAGCCCGGACGCCGCCTCGCGCGCGAGGGCGGAGGCGATGCGGGGGTCGAGGAAGCCGTGGAGGCGGGCCGCGGCGGCCTGCGTGGCGCGGCCCGCCTCCCGCGCGGGTCCGCGCCCGCGGGCTTGCCCGGCGGCACCCGCCGCCCGTCGCAGCTCCGTCGCGGAGTGGCCCGGGGCGAGGTCGAGCACGAGGGCGTCGTTGGGCCGGCAGCGGCGCGAGAGGTCGAAGGCGACGATCCCCGTGACCCCGTAGGGACGGAAGATGACCTCGCCCGCTTCCCGCGCGACCTCGGACCCGCCCCGCACGAGCAGGGCCGACACGTGGACGCGCCTGCCGTCGAGCTCCCCGAGCAGCCGACCCGCGCCCGAGCAGGCGATGGGGCACAGCACGGGCTCCCAGGGACGCGTCTCGAGGCCGAGGCCGCGCCCGAGCAGGGCGGGGAGGGGTGCGCCGCCGCCGAGCGCCACCACGACGCAGCGGGCGTAGATCGAGCGCTCCCGCGCCGTCCCTCCCTCGCCGCACGCGAGTGCGTAGCGCACGCGCAGGCCCTGGCCGCAGCGCTCGACGCGCGTGACCTCGCGTCCGGGTGCGAGCAGCGCGCCGGCCCGGCGCGCGCGGGCGAGCAGGACGTCGCGCACGGACGCCGCCTGCCTGCTGAGCGGGTAGAGCCTCCCGTCCTCCTCGGCGACTATGAGGCCGCTGCCCTCCATGAGGGAGACGACGTCCTCCCCGAAGCGCGAGCCGGCGGCCTCGGCCACGAAGGCAGGGTCGTTGTAGCGGGAGAAGTCGAGGTCGCGGTTGGAGAGGTTGCAGCGGCCGTTGCCCGTGGCGAGGATCTTCTGCCCGCAGGAGAGCCCCCGCTCGAGCGCCACCGTGGAGGCGCCGGCCTCGGCGCTCACGATGGCCGCTGCGAGCCCCGCGGCGCCCGCGCCGAGGACGCAGACGTCGCAGGAGTCGCCGACCTCGACGCGGGCTGCCTCGTCCTCGAGCCTGCGCCTCTCCTCGGCGCGGGAGCGGCCCTTGGGCGGACGCGGCACCTAGACCCCCTTCGCCTCGTCGAAGGCGGCCGTGTTCTCCACGAGCTCGATGGCCTTGGGGAGTAGCCCCTCGGGGAGGGCGGTGTCGACGGTGCCCTCGTCGCACGCCTTGGCGATGGCGGGGTCGATCGGCAGCCTCCCGAGGACGTCGAGGTCGAACTGACGCGCGATCTCGTCGAGGTGGCTCGGCCCGTACGGCTCGATCCTCTCGCCGCAGTGCGGGCAGGCGAGGTAGCTCATGTTCTCCACGAGGCCGATGACCGGCACGTCCATCATCGAGGCCATGTTCACGGCCTTGCTCACGATGACCTGCACGAGGTCCTGCGGAGAGGTGACGATCACCACGCCCTCGATGGGCAGCGACTGGAAGACGGTCAGGGCGACGTCGCCGGTTCCCGGGGGCATGTCGACGAGCAGGTAGTCCAGCTGGCCCCAGTTGGTCTGGCCCCAGAACTGCCTGAGCACGCCGGAGAGCATGGGGCCGCGCCACAGCACCGGGTCGGTCTCGTTCTCCAGGACGAGGTTGGTGCTCATGATCTCGATCCCTGTGATGCTCGTGGCGGGGAGCAGCAGGTTGTCCTGGGCGAAGGCGTGCTCGCCGGACAGGCCGAACATCTTGGGGATGGACGGCCCGGTGATGTCGGCGTCGAGGATGCCCACGCGCCTGCCCGCGCGAGCGAGCTCGGTCGCGAGGATGCCGGTCACGAGCGACTTTCCGACGCCGCCCTTGCCCGACACGACGCCGATGACGTGCTTCACGCTCGAGTTCGGCTCCATCTCGAAGACCTCGGGGCCCTGCGGCTCCCTCTTGCCGAACGCCGCGTCTGCCTCGCGGCGAATCTGGTCCCTCTCCTCATCGTCCATGGGTTCTCCTTCCCTTGCGCCCTCGGCGCGGTGTGCATGACGTCTGGATTCTACCCGAGGCGCGCGAACGCCCCCGGGCCACCTCGTTCCATTTGATGTAGAACGTGTGTTCTCACATCATACCACCTGCGGCGCGTGTAGACTAGTCCCCGTCAGAGAATGGGGCGCATGCCCCGGACCGAGGTGGGACGGATTCCGCGAATGGCACAGAACTGCATCACGATCCGCGGCGCGCGCGAGCACAACCTGCGCGACGTCGACGTAACGATACCGAGGGACAAGCTCGTGGTCATCACGGGCCTGTCGGGGTCGGGCAAGTCGTCGCTGGCCTTCGACACCATCTACGCGGAGGGGCAGCGCCGCTACGTGGAGTCCCTCTCGAGCTACGCTCGCATGTTCCTCGGACAGATGGACAAGCCGGACCTGGACTCCATCGACGGCCTCTCGCCCGCGGTCTCGATCGACCAGAAGACCACGAGCAGGAACCCCCGCTCCACGGTCGGCACCGTGACGGAGATCTACGACTACCTCAGGCTCCTCTACGCGCGCGTGGGCACGCCCCACTGCCCGGTCTGCGGGCGCGTCATCGAGCGCCAGACGACCGACCAGGTGGCGGACAAGGTCCTCGCGCGGGCGCAGGGCCGGCGCGCCTACGTGCTGGCACCGGTCGTCCTCGGTCGGAAGGGGGAGTACGCCAAGCTCTTCGAGGACCTGCGCAAGGAGGGCTTCTCGCGCGTCAGGGTGGACGGCGAGGTCCTCGACCTCGACGGGGAGCTCAAGCTCAACAAGAAGCTCAAGCACTCGATTGAGGTCGTCGTCGACCGGATCGTCGTGCGCGAGAACTCCCTCGGCCGCATCGCGGAGGCGGTCGAGCAGGCGACGCGGATCGCCGAGGGCCGCGTGGGCTTCTACCTCCTGCCGGACCGCGACGACCCGGAGGCCATGCCCGGCGAGCTGCTCCAGTACTCGCTCGCCCTGGCCTGCCCGGAGCACGGCCACTCCATAGACGACCTCGAGCCGCGCGACTTCTCCTTCAACGCCCCCTACGGGGCCTGCCCGGACTGCGACGGCCTGGGGACGCGCAGGATGGTGGACGCGGCGGCCCTGATCGACGACCCCTCGCTCTCGGTGGCCGGCGGCGTGTTCAACGACCTGTTCGGCTCCCGCTCGAACTACTACCCCCAGCTCCTCGCGGCGGCGGTGCGCGCCATGGGCGAGGACCCGGACACTCCCTGGGAGGACCTCTCGGAGAGGACGAGGGACGCCCTGCTCGACGGCATGGGCGACGAGAAGATCCGCGTGGACTACCACACGCGCGACGGGCGCGACACCTCCTGGGACGCCACGTTCCCGGGCGTCAGGAGGATCCTGTTCGACAAGTACCAGGAGACCACCTCGGAGACCCTGCGCAAGCACTACGAGAAGTACATCCGCGAGGTCCCCTGCTCCACCTGCCACGGCGCGCGCCTCAAGCCGGAGTACCTCGCCGTCACGGTGGGCGGCAAGAACATCTGGGAGGTCTGCCAGCTCTCGAGCAAGGAGGCGCTCGACTTCTTCTCCGGCCTGACCATCGAGGAGCGCAAGCGGCCGATCGGCGCCCCCATCGTGAAGGAGATCGTGGCGCGCCTGCGCTTCATGGTGGACGTGGGCCTCGACTACCTCACGCTCGCGCGCGCGGCGGCGACGCTCTCCGGCGGCGAGGCCCAGCGCATCCGCCTGGCCACGCAGATCGGCGCGGGGCTCATGGGCGTCCTCTACATCCTGGACGAGCCCTCGATCGGCCTGCACCAGCGCGACAACGACCGCCTCATCGCGACCCTGCGCCACCTGCGCGACCAGGGCAACACGGTCATCGTGGTCGAGCACGACGAGGACACGATCCGCGCCGCCGACTACGTGATCGACATGGGCCCGGGCGCGGGCGAGCTCGGCGGCGAGGTCGTGGCCGCGGGAACGCCCGCCCAGATCATGGCGGACGAGCGCTCGCTCACGGGCGCCTACCTCACGGGGAGGCGGCAGATCCTGCTGCCGGAGCGCCGCAGGAACCCCAGGCGCGGCTCCATCAGGCTCAGCGGCGCGACCGCCAACAACCTCAAGGGCGTCTCCGTGAAGGTCGAGCTCGGCACCCTCACCGTCGTCACCGGCGTGTCGGGCTCGGGCAAGTCGTCGCTCGTCACGGACACCCTCGCGCCCGCGCTCACCAACGCGGTCCAGCACTCCAAGCGCCCCGTCGGCCCCTTCCGCAAGCTCGAGGGGCTGAGGGACAAGGAGGGCGGGAAGACCGTCGACAAGGTCATCGACATCGACCAGAGCCCCATCGGCCGCACGCCCCGCTCGAACCCCGCGACCTACATCGGCCTGTGGGACGACCTCAGGGCGCTGTTCGCCTCCACCCCGGAGAGCCGCGCGCGCGGCTACTCGGCCGGCCGCTTCTCGTTCAACGTGCCCGGTGGCCGCTGCGAGGCCTGCAAGGGCGACGGCCAGATCAAGATCGAGATGAACTTCCTGCCCGACGTATACGTCCCGTGCGAGGTCTGCGGCGGCAGGCGGTACAACCGCGAGACCCTCGAGGTCACCTACCGCGGCAAGAACATCTCGGACGTCCTGGACATGACGGTGACCGAGGCGCTCGCGTTCTTCTCGAGCATCCCGCGCATCAAGAACAAGCTCCAGACCCTCTACGACGTGGGCCTCGGCTACATCCATCTCGGCCAGCCCGCGACGACGCTCTCCGGCGGCGAGGCGCAGCGCGTCAAGCTTGCGAAGGAGCTGCACCGCCAGCAGACCGGTCGCACCTTCTACATCCTGGACGAGCCGACCACCGGCCTGCACTTCGAGGACGTCCGCCAGCTCGTGGACGTCCTGGAGCGCCTGGTCGACGCCGGCAACACCGTCCTCGTCATCGAGCACAACCTCGACGTGATCAAGATGGCGGACCGCATCATAGACATGGGCCCCGAGGGGGGAGACGGCGGCGGCACCGTCGTCGCCTACGGCACCCCCGAGCAGGTCGCCGAGGTGGAGGGCTCCTACACCGGGCGCTACCTCAAGAGGGTCCTCGCGCGCGACCGCGAGCGCGAGGCCGCGGCCTCGGGAAGCGAGGGATAGCATGGCGAAGCAGGAGAAGTTCAAGAAGACCAACGCGATGCGCGAGCTCGAGCGCGGCGGGGTCGCCTACACCTACCGGCAGGTGGTCGAGGAGGACACCTCTCGCGGGCTCGGCGTGAGGCTCGCCGAGGAGAGCGGCCAGGACGTGGACTCCACGTTCAAGACCCTCGTGTGCGTGGCGCCCTCGGGCGACCACGTCGTCTGCTGCATCCCCGTCGCCTGCGAGCTCGACTTCAAGAAGGCGGCGGCCGCCGCGGGCGAGAAGAGCCTCTCGATGCTGCCGACCAAGGAGCTCGAGGACCTCACCGGCTACGTCCGCGGGGGATGCACCCCCGTCGGGATGCGCAAGCAGTTCCCGACCCTCATCGACGAGACCGCCCAGCTCTTCGACACGATCGGCATCTCGGGCGGCAGGAGGGGGCTGTCGCTCGAGCTCTCGCCCGTCGCCCTGGCGGAGTTCATCGGCGCGCGCTTCTCGGACATCACGCGCTAGGGTGCTCCCTCCCAGCTCCGGGCGGATGTTACCCGCTCATTACGGGAGATGTGGCCGGGGTGGCGCAACACTTTACTGTGCTAAAGTATCGACCGCGAGCGCTGTAGTGCGCTAAAGCGCCAGAGGATGGAGCGCCGGAGGAGGGAGCACCTTGATCGCAGGAACACCGAGAGGCTTCAGAGACATTCTGCCCGAGGAGGCGCTCGCCCGCGAGCGGATCGAGGGCGTCGTGAGGTCGTGCTTCTCCGAGCATGGCTACCTCCCCGTCGAGACCCCCCTGCTCGAGGACCGTGCCTGCCTCGAGAGGGGCGGAAGGATCCAGGACACCCCCTTCCAGCTCTTCGACTCAGACGGCAGCCTGCTGGTGCTGCGCCCCGACCTCACGCTGCCCATCGCGCGCCTGGTGGCATCGAGGGTATCGCGCGACGAGCTGCCCTGCCGCTTCAGGTACGCCGCTCCCGTGGTGCGCGAGGAGCCCTCGCTCAAGGGGCAGCCGCGCCAGTTCACCCAGCTCGGCGTCGAGCTCGTGGGCGGCTGCGGCCAGAGCTCGGAGCCCGAGGTGGTCCAGCTCCTCGCCGAGGTCCTCTCCCGGCTGAACGTCCCCGACTGGCGGATCGTCTGCGGGTCGGTCTGCCCGCTGACCTCGCTGCTGTCCGCCTGCGACGTCTCCGACGAGTTCTCCGGGCGCGTGCTCGGCTACGTCCACGAGTCCGACCTCGTCACCCTCGACGAGTACGTGGACGCCACGGAGGGGCTCACGGACGCTCAGAGGCGCGCCCTGCACGAGGCGCCGCGCCTGAACGGCGACGTCGCGGTCATCGACCGCATCGACGAGCTCCTGGGGGCGGCCGGCGTCGAGGCGCGCGAGCGTGGCACCGAGGAGCTCCGCCAGCTCGTCTCGAGCTGCTCGGTCCTCGTGGGGCAGGGGAGGCTCCGCTTCGACTTCTCGATCATAAACTCCTTCGACTATTACACGGGCATCATCTTCAAGGGCTACGCGGAGGGCATCGCGGCCTCCCTCGCCTCGGGCGGTCGCTACGACGCCGTCCTCGACCACCTCGGCTGCGCGGGGGTGGCGGCCTGCGGCTTCGCGATGAGCCTCGAGAGGCTGCAGGAGGTGCTCGGCGAGCAGGGAGGGTCGGGCGTCGTCACGCCGGGCGTGCGCGTCGCCGAGCGTCCCCTGCGCATCGCGATCCCCAAGGGGTCGCTCTTCCCGGACACGGTCGCCCTGCTCGAGCGGGCGGGCCTGCCCGTCGAGGGCCTGCGCGACCCGGGCCGCAAGCTCATCGTGCACGAGGAGGGCGTCGACTACGTGATCGTGAGGGCGCAGGACGCCCCCGCCTTCGTGGGCTACGGCGGCGCCGACTGCGGCATCTGCGGCAGGGACTCGCTCATCGAGGCGGGCATAGACCTGCTGCAGCTCGTGGACCTCGCGTACGGCGGCTGCCGCTTCGTCGTCGCGGAGCCGGCGGCCATGAGGGGCAAGGCGGAGCGCGACTACGCCTGGCGCGGCACCATCCGCGTCGCCACCAAGTACCCGCGGATCACCCAGGAGTACTACGACCGCATCGGCCAGCAGGTGGACATCGTGCAGCTGCACGGCAACATCGAGCTCGGCCCGATCGTGGGCATGACCGACCGGATCGTGGACATCACGGCCACGGGCACGACGCTGCGCGAGAACGACCTCGTGGTCGTCGACGACGTGCTCGAGTGCACGGCCCGCTTCTTCGCGGGCCCGGCGGCGTACCGCTGCGACGCGCGCATCCGCGCGCTCGCCGCGCGCCTCGCCGAGGCCGTCTCAGGCAGGTAACGACAAGGAAAGCGAGGGGTTGCCGATGAGGACCATAGAGCTGAGGGGCGACCGCGCCCTCACCAACGAGGACCTGGAGCGCAAGGGGGCGCTCCCCGAGAGCGTCATGGAGTCCGCGAAGGCCATCGTGGACGACGTCAGGGAGAGGGGCGACGAGGCGCTGCGCGCGTACTGCACCAAGTTCGACGGCGCGTGCCCCGAGGACTTCCGCGTGGACGACGAGGTCGTCCGCGGCGCCCTCGACATGGTGGACCCGGAGTTCGTCTCCGCGCTGAGGCGCGCCTACGACCAGATCCGCGACTTCCACGAGCGCGAGGTGGAGCAGAGCTGGTTTTCCGCCAAGCCCGACGGCACCATCCTCGGTGTCAAGGTGACGCCCGTCCCGAGCGTCGCCGTCTACGTCCCGGGCGGGCGCGCCCAGTACCCCTCGACCGTGCTCATGGACACGATCCCCGCCAAGGTCGCCGGCGTCGGGCGCGTCATCATGCTCACCCCGCCGCAGCGCGACGGCTCGCTGTCCGCCTACACGCTCGCCGCCGCCGCGGTCGCCGGCGTGGACGAGGTCTACGCCGTGGGCGGCGCGCAGGCGATCGCCGCGGCGGCGTATGGGACCGAGTCGATCCCCAAGGTCGTGAAGATCGTGGGCCCCGGCAACGCCTACGTCGCGGCCGCCAAGCGCTACGTCTCGGGCGACGTGGGGATCGACATGGTGGCCGGCCCCTCCGAGGTCTGCGTCCTCGCCGACTCCACGGCCGACCCCGTCGTCGTCGCGGCCGACCTCATGGCCCAGGCGGAGCACGACCCCATGGCCACCTGCTACCTCGTCACCTGCGACCCCGCGCTCCCCGCGCGGGTGGAGGAGGCCACGGAGCGCCTCGTCTCGCAGAGCCCGCGCGAGGAGATAACGAGGGCGTCGCTGGAGCACGGCGTCGTCGTCGTGGCGGAGGACCTCGAGCGCGCCGTGGACGCGGTGAACGTCGTCGCCCCCGAGCACCTGGAGCTCCACACGGCGAACGCCTTCGACGTGCTCGGCTCCATCGAGAACGCCGGCGCCATCTTCGTCGGCCCCTGGAGCTCCGAACCCCTGGGCGATTACGTCGCCGGCCCCAACCACACCCTGCCGACCGGCGGCACCGCGGCCTTCTCGAACCCCCTCGGCGTCTACGACTTCGTGAAGCGCTCGAGCGTGATCAGCTACTCTCCCGCCGGGCTCGCCGCCGACGCGCCCGCCGCGCAGACGCTCGCCCAGGGCGAGGGCCTCTGGGCGCACGCGCTCTCCGTGGGCCTGCGCAGGAGGCTCGTCGAGGAGGGAGCCGAGCGCTTCGACGACCCCGTGGCCGCCTGCGAGGACGCGACGCGCACGGCCTGGCCGCAGGCGCTCGAGGCGCCCGGCACGCCCAGGCTCGACTTCAAGGTGAGGTAGGGGAGCCGCCATGGCGATATCGATATCCGCGCCCGTCCGGGCCCTCATGCGCCCCTCGGCGGCGGCCCTCGAGCCCTACGACCCGGGCTTCTCGCCCGTCGAGGTGAACCTCAGCGCCAACGAGAACACCTACGGCATGCCGCCCGAGGTGCGCGAGAGGGTCCAGGCCGCCCTGGCGGAGGTCTGCGTGAACCGCTACCCCGCCCCGCTCGCCGACGGCGTGAGGGAGAGGGTCGCTCGCTGGCACGGCGTCCGCCCGGAGTCGGTGTGCGTCGGCAACGGCGGCGACGAGCTGATCTTCAACCTCTTCCTCGCGTTCGGCGGGAGGGAGCACGTGCTCGTCAACTGCCCGCCGACCTTCTCGGTCTACCGCCTGTACGCCGAGCTCGTCGAGACCGAGGTGGTGGACGTCCCGCGCGATGCCGAGACGCTGCTGCCCGACGTGGACGCCCTCGTCGAGGCGGCCCGCACGGCGAGCATCGTGGTGATCTGCTCGCCGAACAACCCTACGGGCGACGTGATGGCCCCCGGTGACGTCGCGAGGGTCTGCGAGGCCTGCCCGGGGATCGTGCTGGCCGACGAGGCGTACGGAGAGTTCGCTCCCGCGGGCGTGAGCGCAGAGCCGCTCCTCGCGACCCACCCCAACCTCGTCGTGCTCCACACCCTCTCGAAGGCCTTCGCCTTCGCGGGCGGCCGGCTCGGTTACGTG
>Ga0256406_1002693_pt1 | contig 24211 bp, 17 predicted proteins | sample RumenRJG_03DNA_FD_185986 | JGI IMG/M metagenome (GOLD analysis project Ga0256406, IMG submission 185986) | Bovine rumen microbial communities from Lethbridge, Alberta, Canada - RJG_03 | ecosystem: Host-associated > Mammals > Digestive system > Stomach > Rumen | place: Canada: Alberta | collected...
CCCCTAATTGGCCGGCCTCCACACAAGATTCTGCGGGACTTATGCGAGCTGGCTGTATCCGGGTAAGTTGTAGTGAGGAAATATTCCTTTCCTACAAGCCTGCGACTTTAGTCGCGGGTAGTTGACATATGGAAATCTGATCTCTTTGCCGATAATATTTTATCAGTAAGGTTGACTGATCATCGGGATGTTTCATTTATTGCGCGTCTGTCACGCTCATCAATGCAATTCTGTCAGAACGTCATCATACCATAGCACGGTGCAAAAGCGTGAGTTAACGCGTCATATATTCTATTATTTGCAAAATCTGGCGCGTTAAATTGTACTTTTCACAATGAAACCTACTCAAAATCAAAGTTTTTTCAGTACTTCCCCGATATCGCCGTCAATGCAGACGGATCTGTCTTCAATCCGTTCCGGGCAGTACGCCTCGCCCTTGTTGATGCAGGTATAAAATGCTTTCGGATTCTCCTGTGTATACTGCCAGAACGGATACTTGATGATCACAGGGGTATTCATACCCACGCCGAGCTCCAGATAGAGGACCCGCATATTCTCATGACGGCGGGTAAAATCCTGGTATCTGTTCAGCGCCGCATACCAGCCATCGTCCTGTACAAAGGTGTCATCACAGCGGAGATTCATTGTCATGTTGCTGCCGTCATCCGGACATTTCGGGATCAGTTCCGTTGGCACACGCATCTGGAGGTTTCCGCCTTCCGGCACCTGAAAAATACCATGTTCATCGCGCACAAACCCCTGTGCCTCCATCATGCGCATGATGATCTTTTCGTTATCGTATGTTTTTTTAATCTGTGGATTGACACTCTGCAGGAGGCCGTAATCTCCCTGCGTATAAAAAAGCCTTTTTTTATCGAATCCCGCCAGCTGAAACTGGTGATCCACATTGGTCGTCAGTACGAAATAATCCCTGTCTCTGACCAGGGAAAGAAGCGTGGGGTAGACATCAGAAGGGGCTTTTACATAACGGTTGTAGTAGATATGCCGGCCCCACCACGCCCAGTAGGGCTCCTGCTCCTCAAAAGGATAGAACCCGCCGGAGTACATATCCTGAATACCGTATTTTTCTGCAAAATCACGGAAGTATTTATGAAAACGTTCGCCGGCATAGGTGAAACCGGCGGCTGTAGAAAGACCGGCGCCCGCACCGATGAGCACGGCCTCAGCCTGATCCAGCTGATCCTTGAGGATCCTGATCTGCTCGCTCGGATCCTGTGTGATACCTCCGCTGATTCTTCCTGAATCAAATATTCTGAACATGGCTGCCTCCCTGTACTACTGCCATTTGTTGTTTACACCTTATAATTGAAATATACATTGTTACATTTTAAATGTCAATAATAATATTACAATTAAAATGGCGATTCTTCCGGTAACTGTAGCAATCGTATGTACTATTCGGGTGGGTGGATATGCTATAATTTATGCAAATGTCGCGATAACGAGATAAAACTCGCAAAGCGTGTGTTATCTCGTTGGTCCAAAACTTTCCTGGTTATATCGATTGGGATGGAATGGTAAAAACTGTCTGCCCGGCATCCGCGAGTATCCGCTCACACTGGAATGCAGGGTTCTTTACAGACAGGAACAGAAGCTGGATCTCTATTCCGAAAAAGCTATGAGGTTTTACCCGCAGGATGTGGGCAGTGAAAATACCGGTGCCAACAAAGATCCGCATGTGATGTATATCGGAGAGATTGTCAACGCCTACATTATTGAGTGATGCCAAACGATATGACCGGATGAGACCGGATGACTGCTGCCTATTTCAGTGTCGGCAGTCATCCGGTTTTGTTATTTTTATCTGAACCACAGCTAGAGAGTTCGAGATAAGGGAGAAGCGCAGGAACACGTAGCAATCGGATTATCATACTTATAACACTTACATCATAGAATATCAGCATGTAAGCGCAGCTGCTGTCTGCACGACGATGATCTTTCCGTGCTACAATAACAGCCGTGATCTGACAATATGATAACCGTGTCGAAAGCCATCACCCACGTTGTACCTGAGCAAAAGCGGGCAAATGACTTTTATATACACATGATAATATTTTTGAAAAATGAATGGAATGGGGCGAAGTCAAAATGGATCAACTATGGGAAAAAGTTATGGAGCTGCGTCATGAGCTGCATCGGCATCCGGAGCTTTCGGGACAGGAGAGACAGACGAAGGCGCGCCTGATGGCGTTTATTCAGAAGTATACAAAGCTGAAGATTGTTGACATGGGGGAATGGTTCTATGCGCTGTATGAGCCGGCAGAGAAGAATGGACAGCCGCCGATCGCATTTCGTGCAGACATGGATGCGCTGCCGGTGCCGGAGACGATTTCACTGCCGTACGGATCGCAGAATACCGGTGCGGCGCATAAATGCGGCCATGACGGACATTCCTCCGTGCTGGCTGCCCTGGCAGTGCTGCTGGAAGAGGATGCTGATGTCCACCGTCCGGTATATCTGATCTTCCAGTCTGCGGAAGAGACCGGCCGCGGCGGAAAACCCTGCGCGGATTTCCTCAGAGAGACGCCGGTCAGCGAAGTCTATGCCTTTCACAATCTGAGCGGTTATCCGGAGGCTGCGGTGATGGTTCGTGACCGCCTGACCCAGTGTGCCTCTGTGGGTCTTCTGGTGAAATTTCACGGAGAAAGAGCGCATGCAGGAACGCCGGAAGACGGTCGGAACCCGGCTGCTGCCATCGCCTCTCTGGCGCTTTACTCGCAGCAGATGAAGGCAGAGCGGAAAGAACAAGAGCAGGAAGAGCCCAAGGAGCAGAAAGAGCCCAAGGAGCAGGAAGAGCACGAGGAGCAGGAAGAGTATAAAGAGCACGAAGAGCAGGAAGAGCGCGAAGAACAGGCGGAGCAGGGAGGCCAGGAAAAGCAGAAAAATCAGGGCATACATCTCTGCACGATCGTCTGCGTGCGGGAGGGAAGTCTGGATTTCGGCATTTCTCCGGGAGAAGGAGAGATCGCCTTTACCCTGCGGACAGAATCAGATGAGAAACTTGGCGGAATGGAACAGGCACTCCGCCGGCGTGCCGGGCAGCTGGCGGATGAGTATGGCTTGAACGTTGATTTTTCAACGTATGATCCGTTCCCGGCGACAGTCAATGATCCGGCATGTGCGGAAAAAGTCCGTTGTGCGGCTGCGGAGCTCGGCCTGAAGCTGGCGCCGATGGATCAGCCGTGGCGGCCGTCCGAGGATTTCGGATGGTATACCAGAGTATGCCCCGGTGCCATGTTCTACATAGGAAACGGTATGGACTGGCCGATGCCGCACCAGCCCGCCTATGATTTTAATGATCACATTCTGCAGACGGCAGCGTCAGTTTTTCTGAAGCTGGCCGAAAGCTGACCGGTCTCATCTGCAGAGATTCCCGTGATCGTGTATGAGAAGCAGTTTCTGATCTCATGAGGTCAGGTGATGCGAAGTGTGTCTGCCCTTATCTGAAAAACGTGATGATGCCGTAGACAACGAGAAAACCGACGATGATCGGCAGAATGTACTTGAAATACCACCGCAGTCCGCGCGGCACTTTGAGGCCTTCACCTGTGTTCGCTTCTCTGATGAAGTTGTCAAATCCCCAGCCGAATTTCCACGTGCAGAAGAGGATGATGACAAAGGATCCTACAGGAAGGCAGATATTGCTCACAAAGAAATCTTCCATATCCATGATCGTCTTCCCCGGCACAAGCTGCGCGGCGCTCCACAGGTTGAAGCCGAGCGCGCACGGGATCGAGCAGATCGCGATGATCAGGCCGTTGACGATGCCGCTCTTCCTGCGCTTCGTACCGCGCAGGTCGATGGAAAAGGCGATGATGTTCTCGAACACGCCGATCATCGTGGAGAGTGCGGCAAACGACAGAAAAATAAAGAACATCGTTCCCCAGATGCGTCCGCCATGCATGGAGGAAAAGACGCGCGGAAGCGTCATGAAGATCAGGCTCGGCCCTGCATCGGGATTTACACCGTAGGCAAAGCATGCCGGAAAAATAATCAGGCCCGCCGTAAACGCGACGAACGTATCGAGCGCTGAAACGATGACGGCTTCTCCGGCAAGACGCTTTTTGCGGTTGATGTAGCTTCCGAAGATTTCCATGCCGCCCATGCCGATGGAAAGCGTAAAAAAGCTCTGGTTGAGAGCCGCGTACATCACGTTGAACAGGCCGGCTTTTCTGATGTGCTCCCCGTTGGGCTTCAGGTAAAAGGAGAGTCCGTCCTGCCCGCCCGGAAGCGTGAGACTTCTGATCCCGAGGATCACCATGATGATCAGCAATGCCAGCATCATGAACTTCGTGATGTTTTCGACGCCCTTCTGGAGCCCGATGCTGCAGACAACTGTCGTGATCAGCATGACGATGAGCATGGCGCTGATCAGGATACCCGGCGTATCCATCATTTGATTGAATGTGTCGGCGACAAGCTGTGTGTCAGCATTGACAAATGTGCCCTTCGCCATCAGCCAGGCGTAGTACAGGATCCATCCCGAGATCACCGAGTAATACATGAGCAGCACGTAGTTACCCGCCATGGAAAGATATCCCATGAGATGAAATTTAGAACCCTTTTTTTCCAGCTTCCTGTAGGCAGGAAGAATACTCACCTGACTCGCACGGCCGATCGAATATTCCATCGTGAGAACGGGAATGCCGAGGATCGCCAGGAAGACAATGTAGATGATGAGGAAAAATCCACCGCCGTACTGACCACAGATATACGGAAAACGCCAGACATTTCCCACGCCGATCGCGCACCCGGCAGATATGAGAATAAAGCCGAGGCGCGATCCCAGAGTTTCTCTTTTCATTTAAAAACCACCTTTAAAGACCAAGTTCATCGTAGAAGGACGTGAGAAGCTTTGCGGACTGGTGGAGAGCCTTCTCTTCCTCCGGATCCAGATGAATCTCTACGATCTCCTTCGAACCCGTCCGGTCGATAATGGTGGGCATGGAGAGCCATGCGTTATCGATGCCGTACTGTCCGGAGAGTCCGACAGTGACGGGGTAGATATGATTCTCGTTGAAGAGAATGGATTTGCAGATGGCAGCGGAAGAAGCGGCAATGCCGTAGCAGGTATTGCCTTTACGGTTGAAGATGTCCCAGCCGGCCTTGATGGTCTGCTTCTGCAGGTCTTCCGGCGTCACATTCTGGGTTCGATCCGGGTTATCGCGCATGACATTGCTTACAGATTTACCGCCGATGACAGCTGAATGCCAGGAAACGAACTCGCTGTCACCGTGTTCACCGCATACATAGGCGGAGACGCTCTTGGAATCCAGACCATACATTTTTGCCAGCTCGCAGCAGAGACGGGCGGAATCCAGATTGGTGCCGGATCCGATGACCTGATTTTTGGGAAGTCCGGAGAGCTTGTAGACCATATACGTCATGATATCGACCGGGTTGGAAACGATCAGGAAGATCCCGTTAAATCCGCTTTCCATTACCGAACCGACGATGCTCTTGATGATCCGGATACTCGGGGCGAGCATGTCGAGGCGGTTGGTGGAATCCTTCGGCATGGGAGCCGAGGCTGTGACAATGACGATATCGGCATCATGGCAGTCGCTGTAGTCGCCTGCATGGATATTGATATTGCGGTTCATGAAGTAAATCGAATGCGCCATGTCGAGGGCTTCGGCATAGGCCTTGTCTTTGTTCACGTCAATCAGTACCACCTCTTCGGCCAGTCCCTGATTGATGATGGTGTACGCCGTTGTGCTTCCGACATTTCCGCAGCCTACAATCACAACTTTCGAATCCTTAAAGCTCATCTGGCATTTCCTCCCTCTCTGAAAAAACAAATGTTATTAAGCCGTCGTCAGGTGGGCAGTTTTTGAGCATGCACAGAAAACTGTATGCCTGAACGAAAATATGTATGATATGGATGTTTATTTAATCAGTTCACCGACAACCTTGCTGATCGTTCCGCCCTCGGCTTTACCCTTGAGAAGCGGCATGACCTTTTTCATGATCTGGCCTCTGTTCTTCGAGGCAAGTTCTTCAGCCGCATTTTGCTGAAGGAACGAACGGATCTCATCTTCTGACATCATGGCAGGGGCATATTCGGAGATGATGTCATATCTCTGCTGATACTGCTCCAGCAGATCCGTCCGGGATGCCGGGCAGGTGTCCAGAGATTCCTTCGCCGATTTCTGCTCCTTCAGGATCGCGCGGTCGACAAGCTCTTCCGGAACGTCGTCCCGCTTTCCCTCGTCAATGGCCAGCTTTTTTGCCGCGCTCAGAAGGGATGATATCGCATCCTTGCGGGGTTTGTCCTTGGCCTTGGCTGCTGTGATCATATCTTTTCTTAACTGTTCAATCGTCATAATAACGACACCTCCATTTATGAATTACCCTTATTGTAGCACTACCGGGCAAAGTCATGAAGTTCTATTCACCGGCTGTTTCGTGTACCTGGTCGGAAATGATAAATACGAATTGTCTGCATCTTTTATCATCTGATACGCATGAGCAGAAATATTGTGTTATGTGAAAGCTTTCGCTGGCAATGGGTGTCAGAAGTGAGATAATACATATATGTGGTTGTTATGACTGCTCCTGTCTTTTTTTAAGTTCTCCAGTAACTTTTCCATGCAGGGAGTTTTCATCCACTTCATGTTCGATATGCATGCATGAAAGATATTCAACACATAGTTGACAAATCAGCATGAAGGTATCATAATGTGCTCGTTCGCGACGATGGGTCGCGGATCAATGAACAGAAGTTCCACAAATTCGTTGATGGGAGCAAGGCCGTATTTCCGGAAGGTACAGAGAACCCGGTGAGCTGAGAACGGGCACGGAAGGAATTCACGGATATCGTCCCTGAGAAGCAGACTGAACACAGGGGAAGAAGCAGATCCGTTTCTTCCGGTGTCAGTAGGTCCCGCCGGTTTTTCCCCCGTAACAGGGAATGCGCATGATGGTGCGCACTGAGTGTCGCAGCAAAGGCGCTGCCCGTTTGTTCTGTTTCCTGTCTTTTCTGATGAAAGAAGTGAGAGAAGACATGGAAGAGACAGGCAGGTGCAGAAGCCCTGTCGCCGCGGAACAAGGGTGGTAACGCGGAATAAGAATTATTTCGTCCCTTGGGATTTGTGCCGGGTATTTCCCGTGTGCAGATCTCAGGGGACTTTCTGTTTTACGCGAACAGTGAGCGCACGCGAAGGAGGAAAAAATGAAAGCATATCGAAAATTCATGAAGGCCGTCACAAAGGTGGAGGAAGTCGTCCTGTCCGTGGCCATGATGCTTGTTCTTGTCCTGACATTCGGCAATGTCATAGCGAGAAAAATTTTCATGCACTCCTGGGGATTTACAGAAGAGATCACGGTCGCCGTGTTCGTTCTGATCTCTCTGCTCGGCGCAGGCGTCGCCGCACAGGAGGACGGCGGGCTGGTCAACCTGAATCTGATTCCCGACCGCGTCGGTCCGAAAACGGCGAAGGTCCTTCGGACGATCTCGTGGATCTGCTGCATGATCTATGCGGTGGTGCTCACGTATGAGGGCGTGGGAAGAATGATCGCCGACAATACACTGACGCCGATCCTGCATATTCATAAATACTGGTTCTGGCTGTTCATTGTCATTGGCGGCGTTTCACTGTTGCTGCATCTCACCTGTAACTTTATTGATGCGATGACGGAGAAGGGAGGCGACAGACGATGATCACAGCAATCCTCTTTATATCATTTTTCGTACTTCTGTTTATCGGCATGCCGATCGCGCTCTGCCTCGGTCTGTCCTCGATGTGCGCGATCCTGTACGCCATGAACTTTGTGCCGCAGTATCAGTCGCTGACGCTGTCGGTGATCGCCACCAATACCTATACCGGCATCGCCAAATTTCTGCTGCTGGCCATCCCGTTTTTCGTCCTTTCCGGCAACATCATGGCGAAGGCGGGTATTTCCAGACGACTGGTTGCTTTCATCGATGATCTGATCGGCCACAAGCGTGGCGGCATGGCCATGACCTGCGTTGTCGTTGCCTGCTTTTTCGGCGCGATCTCCGGTTCCGGCCCCGCAACGGTGGCGGCTCTCGGTGCTGTCCTGGTTCCTGCCATGATCGCCTCCGGTTTTTCGCCTGCGTTTTCCGAGGCACTGCTGGCGGCGTCCAGTTCGATCGCCATCGTTATCCCGCCGTCCATTGCTTTTGTCGTGTACGCATCAATCGTCGGCGCCAACGTCGGGGACATGTTCATGGCGGGCATCATCCCGGGCGTCCTGATGGGCGTTGCACTCTGCATCGTCGTCGCCGTTGAGGCACGGAAGAAAAATATTCAGCCCGTGCACGAGAAACGCTCGGCGAAGGAATGCTTCCGGAGCTTCCGTGACGCATTCTGGGGCATCCTGATGCCGGTCATCATCCTCGGCGGTATCTACGGCGGTATTTTTACCCCGACTGAGGCGGCAGCGGTTTCCGTTGTGTATGGTCTTGTCATCGGCATGCTGGTTTACAAGGAGATCAGACTCAGGGATCTTCCGGGTCTGCTGGTTGAATCGGCGAAAACCTCCGGCGGTATTCTGCTGATCGTTGCGTCAGCTTCACTTTTTTCCTACTGCTGCACGCTGTTCGGCATCTCCTCCGCGGCGCAGTCGCTGCTCTCGACGGTGGCATCGAACAAAGTGGTATTCCTGCTGATCGTGAATGTCATCTTCCTCATCGCGGGATGCTTCATCGATGCAAACTCCGCCATGTATATTTTTATCCCGGTCATGGCACCTGTCGCACAGCAGCTCGGCTACAGCCTGATCGCCTTCGGCGTTCTCGCTACGGTTAACCTGGCGATCGGTCAGGTAACGCCGCCGGTCGGTGTCAACCTGTTTGTCGCCATGGGTCTGAAGATCCGTGACGCCGCAGCTGCCGCGAAGGACAAGGCAGAGCATTTTATCCATGTGACGCTGCCGGCGATCTCTCACGCCGTGCTTCCGATGGTCCTGGCCTGTCTCGCGGTTCTCGTCGTGGTGACCTATGTACCGCAGGTGAGTCTGCTTTTTGTGCATGATTCTGCCTCTTCCGGTTCCGGGACGGCCATGATCACGCAGAACGGCCTGACCTATCACGATTATGAAGATTCAGACCAGTATGACGCAGGTAAAAATGCAGCGAAATACACCGGTACCGATCCATGGCCGGCAACGACCTGGAATTTTGACTGCTCACCGGGCGAGGCCTGCACATGGGCGCAGGGCGGCTATTACTTCAACGCCCTGATGCAGCAGTCGACAGCGGGTCAGTTCAAGGTCGATGTATATCCCGGTGAGCAGCTCACGAACGGCGATCAGGTGGCCGGTATTCAGGCACTGATGGACGGCGATACGATCCAGTGCTCGTTCCACTCCAACCTCATCTATGCCAACTTTGATACGCGTTTCAATGCAGTTTCGCTGCCGTTCCTCTACAGTGATTACGACGATGTGGATGCGATCCTGCAGGGCCAGGGCGGACAGGAGATGAAGGATGCGCTTGCGGATTACGGCCTCGTGTGTGAGGGCATCGGTGAAAACGGCTTCCGCCAGCTGACCAATTCGAAGCACACGGTGAAATCGCTGGATGACCTCAAAGATCTGAAGATCCGTATCTGCTCCAATGACCTGTGCGCGCAGATATATAAAGCGTGGAACTGCAGCGCGACGGCGATGAACTGGTCGGAGACCTATACGGCACTTCAGCAGGGCACGATCGACGGGCAGGAGAACCCGGAGACGTCGATCGATTCGGCTTCCGTACAGGATGTGCAGAACTATATCTCTCTCTGGAATGCTTATTACGACTGCATTTTCTTCTGTGTGAACCAGAAGGCGTATGATCAGTTTACCGACGAACAGAAGGCTGTCATCGATGAAAATGCGAAGAAGGCGGTCGCCTACCAGATTGCGATCAACCGCGCCGATGTGGAATCTCTGGTCGACAAGTGGAAATCCTCCGGTGTCATGGAAGTGACGACGGCTGATGAGATGGATCTCAGCGGCATGGAGGCAGCATCAGAGGATGTGTATACCTGGTATGAAAAACAGCTGGAGACGGAAAAAGGCATGACGGAGGACGAGGCGAAAAAATTCGTGGACGCTTTCCGCGCAGAGCAAAAATAAAAAAATAGCAGAAATGAGGAAGCGCAAAACCGGATCATTGGAAAGGTTTTGCGCTTTCAGCGCCCACCTGGACTTTTGGGCTGTATCATGTTATAGTACGACGGAAAACACGGAATTTCTCAGGAGGAAGATTTCCGTGTCAGCGCCGGGACCGAAAGTGGTTGACGAGGCTGGCAGTTATCGAAAGATTCGGCGGATGCTGCCACGGAACAGTGAATCGTCAGAGAAATAGAAAAAAGCGGAATCAACACCGTAACAAAGGATTTCTCACTCACCGAAAATAAGGAATCATGCAGAACAGACCCGTGAAGTGTTTAAGACTGCTTCGACGGCTTGTGTTTTCTGCGCCTTATAACATCGGACGAGAGGAGAAATTTTGTTATGTGTGGAATTGTCGGATATACAGGAAGCGGCGCAAAGCAGGCGGCACCGATCCTTCTGGACAGCCTGTCAAAGCTTGAGTACAGAGGCTATGATTCAGCCGGCATGGCTGTCTATGATGATGAGACAAAGAGCATTCAGTTCCAGAAGACGGTCGGCCGTCTGAAGGGACTCTATGACAGGACGCACGGCGGTGCGGACCTGAAGGGAACCTGCGGTATCGGCCACACGCGCTGGGCGACGCACGGGGAACCGACGGAGGTGAACGCGCATCCGCATCTCAATTCAAAACAGACGATAGCTGTCGTTCACAACGGCATTATCGAGAACTACCTGCGGTGGAGAAAAAGACTGCAGGATAAGGGCTATATTTTTAAATCGGATACCGATACGGAAGTCATCGTGCAGATGCTGGATTACTATTACGACGGCGACCCGCTGAAGACGATTACGACTGTGATGCAGCGGCTGGAGGGCTCGTATGCGCTCGGTATTCTGTTCAGCGATCACGCGGGCGAGATCTACGCGGCGCGCAAGGACAGCCCGCTGATCGTCGGAAAAGCAGACGACGCCGCTTTTATCGCGTCGGACGTGCCGGCCATCCTGAGTTACACGAGAAACGTATACTACATGGAGAATGAAGAGGTGGCGCGCCTCACGCCCGGTGCCGTTGAATTTTTCAACATCGACGAGGAACCGGTGCAGAAGGAAGCTGTCACGGTCAGCTGGGATATTCACGCAGCTGAGAAGGGCGGCTATGAGTACTTCATGCTGAAGGAGATCCACGAGGAGCCGAAGGCGGTCAGCGACACGCTGAATCCGAGGATCCGCGACGGACATGTAGTCATTGATGAACTGGACATGACGGACGAGGAGATCCGCGGGATCCACAAGCTTTTCATTGTCGCCTGCGGCAGCGCCTATCACGCCGGCGTGACGGGCAAATATGTAATGGAGGGCCTGGCGCGCATTCCCGTCGAGGTCGATATCGCATCGGAATTCCGTTATCGTGACCCGATCATCGAGGAGGGCGATTACGTCATCATCATCAGCCAGTCGGGCGAGACGGCGGATTCACTGGCAGCGCTCCGCGAGGCAAAGAAGCGCGGCGCACGGACGCTCGGCATCATCAATGTGGTGGGCAGTTCGATCGCACGGGAGGCCGACAACGTGATGTACACCTGGGCCGGCCCGGAGATTGCCGTTGCGACGACGAAGGCTTACCAGACACAGCTGATCGCGATGTATCTGCTCAGCATCCGCTTCGCGAAGGCCCGTGGAAAAATAGATGACGCGCAGGAGAAGGCGTTGATCGATGATCTGAAGGCGCTTCCGGAGCAGATCCGCATGCAGCTGGCGAGCAAGGCGGATATTCAGAAGTTTGCGAACCGTTATCTGGCGGCGGAGCATGTATTTTTTATCGGAAGAGGCATTGATTATGCAATCTCACTCGAGGGATCGCTGAAGCTGAAGGAGATCTCCTATGTGCATTCGGAGGCGTACCCGGCAGGTGAGCTGAAACACGGCACGATCTCGCTGATCGAGGACGGGCGTCTGGTTGTCGCCGTGCTGACACAGCCGAACCTGATCAAGAAGGAGATCAGCAATATCGTCGAGGTCAAGAGCCGCGGTGCGTTTGTCATGGCTGTGACGACAGTTGGCAACACGGAGGTGGAGAAGACGGCGGATTACGTGGTCTACGTACCGAAGACGAATCCGTATTTCGTGAATTCGCTGGCGGTCGTTCCGCTGCAGCTGTTCGGCTACTACGTGGCGATCGGCAGGGGCCTGGATGTGGACAAGCCGAGAAATCTGGCGAAATCTGTGACTGTAGAATAACGGGTCAATAGAGATATATAAGATAATAGAGATATATAAGATAGATGGGAGAGCTGCTTCACGGAGCAGCTCTTTTTTTGAACCCTCATATTTGTCAGAAAATAAACTCGTAATTTGTGAAAACTGACAAATAATGATAGGGTTAACTTGAAATAATTGACATCAGACACCCAACACCATAAAATGACACTAAGCGTGAATGATCATTCACGAGAAAGGGAGGCTTCTGTCATGGCTTACAACGGATATGCTATTGATGAGTATCTTGATGCGGACAAGGTCAACCGGCAGCTGGACGCGCTGATCCGCAAACCGGTCTATTCGATCCGCCCGAAGGAACTGGAAAATTACGTAGACAATTATTTTAATAAAAAATGCCTGAAATCCAAGGCGATGATCGAGGAAGCAAAGAAGGTAATTCCGGGTGGCGTGCAGCACAACCTCGCTTTCAATTACCCGTTCCCGATCGTGATCACGAGTGCATCCGGCAATAAGCTGACGGATATCGACGGCAATGAGTATTACGATCTGCTGCAGGCAGGCGGCCCTACGGTTCTTGGCAGCAACCCGCCGGCAGTCAGGGAGCAGGTCATTGATCTGCTGAATACCTGCGGACCGTCCACAGGTCTTTTCCACGAGTATGAATACAAGCTCGCGAAAAAAATATCCGAGTGCATACCTTCCGTGGAGATGTTCCGTATGCTCGGCTCCGGCACGGAGGCCTGCATGTGCGCCGTTCGTATCGCAAGACTGAAGACAGGCAAGAAAAATATCCTGAAAATGGGCGGTGCTTATCACGGCTGGTCGGATCAGCTGGCGTACGGCATCCGTATCCCCGGAACGAAGGGGACGCAGGCCCGTGGTATCCCGAATTTTGTCTTCCGTCACACCGATGAATTTTTCCCGAATGATCTGGATGACCTGGAGAGAAAGCTGAAGAGAAATCAGCTGGACGGCGGAACGGCGGCAGTATTCATGGAGCCGGTGGGACCTGAGTCCGGTACATGGCCGATCTCCAGAGAGTTCGTTCTCGGCGTGGCGCGGCTCGCACGCAAGTACGGTGCCCTGCTGATCTTTGATGAGGTTGTGACGGGATTCCGTATCGGCATTCACGGCGCGCAGGGATACTTCGGTGTGGATCCGGATCTCACGATCTTCGGAAAAGTCATCGCCGGCGGATATCCGGGTGCAGGCGGTGTCGGCGGTCATAAGGACTGCATGGCTTATCTCGGCGCAGGGCTGGATTCGCAGTCGGGCAAGAAGATTCACAAGGCTCTCTGCGGCGGCACCATGGCGGCAACGCCGATCTCCTGCTGCGCGGGATATCATATGATCTGCGAGATCGAGCGCACGAATGCCTGCGAGAAGGCCGGACGCATGGCGGACCGTCTCATTGCCGGCGTGCAGAAGTCGATCCGGAAGTACAATCTTCCGTTCGTTGCGTTCAATCAGGGTTCGATCTGTCACGTGGAGAACGTCGGCACGATGCACTTCCACATCGACTGGTCGAAGCTCTGGGAGGTTCCAGGTGTGCTGAAGCAGACGAGTATCCGTCAGAAGGAGATGGAGCATATCGGTGCAGCCTACATGGCAGAGGGCATCGTTACGCTTGCCGGTTCCCGTCTGTATACAAATGCAGCTTATACAGAAGAAGATATTGACGATCTCATAGGACGCTTTGACCGCGTATTCTCGAAGTGCGGCCCGATCGACGTATAAATCGGACGTATCCATCAATATGAGAGGATGTGAGGACAGGCATGGGATTTGAAGAACGGGAAGCAAAAGAGATGGTGGCGGAAGCCGGACGGAAGCTTCTTGAGAGCGGCCTGATCGTTCGCACATGGGGCAACATCAGCGCGCGGATCTCTAATGATGAGTTCGTGATCACACCCAGCGGTAAGGGCTATGATACGCTGACGGCCGATGACATCGTCAAGGTCAATATGAATGATTTCAGCTGGGAGGGCAAGGCAAAGCCCTCCAGCGAAAAACATATGCACGCGGCCATTTACCGGCAGCGGCTCGGCGCTAATTTTATCATCCATACACATCAGAGGTACGCTTCGGCTCTTTCTTCGCTCGGCTTCGTCTACAGCGTATACAGGACGGCGCCGGAGAGTGTGCCGATTCTCGGACCGGAGGTACCGACGGCGCATTACGGCATCTCCTCTACAAAAATGCTGTCGGCCCGTGTCGAGGATGCCATAGCGCAGTTTCCGAAGAGCAGAGCGGTGCTGATGCAGGGACATGGTGCTGTCTGCGTGGGCGTGGACTGTGATGACGCGTTCCGCATCGCCAATGCGCTGGAGCAGATGGCAGAGAAGCGCTATGCGCAGCTTCTGGGACCGCTGATGCCTGAGGAATGTGCGGAAAACTATCAGGACAGCGATTTTTACCAGGTGTGGCTGCGGGGCAGTGGAACTGCAGAAGGCGGTAAGACTTCATACGGCGGCATGACAGATGCAGCCGGGAGCGCTGACAGTGCACAGAACGAAGGTGCCTGCTGCACCAGCGACGGCACCTGCTGCAGCAGTGATGGCAAAGAAGATGCGATTATTGTAGACAGTCTGCATGACCAGATATTCAGTGAGAAGCCCGGTGTGGGATGTGTGATCCGCACGACGACGCCGTTTCTGAAGAAGATCAGCGGCTTCGGCAGCCGGATGCCTGTGTGCATCGATGATCTGGCGCAGTATCTTGGTACGTTTGTTCCGTGCCTGCCGGCAGATGCTTCGGACGAGGATATCGCGAAGGCACTGCAGGGTACAGCGGGCGGTGTGCTGATCCAGGACGGCGGTGCTGTCTGCACAGGCAGAGATCAGGATGATGCGGAGGCGGTCTGCATGGTCATGGAAAAAGGCGCCATGGCAGCACTGCTGAAGTACGCCGGACACAAGATTCATACGATCGATGCCGTGTCAGGACTGCTGGAGCACATCGTGTATACCGCCAAGTACGCAAAGCTGAAATAAGAAGTGACATAATAGTTTTTGTACGGGGTGGCAGGCCCGGACATCATGTTGAAGAAACTGACACAGGAACAGCTGAACGGTATTCTGGAAACGGCGATCAGTCTCTTCGGGGACAGAGGCGTGGAACGCGTATCGGTCGCGGAGATCGCGAAGCAGAGCGGCGTGAGCGTCGGTGTGATCTACAAGTATTATGCATCCAAGCAGGAGCTTTTTGAGGCCTGTCTGGAGCACTCGCTGCAGAAGCTGGATGATGAGATCGAAGCCTCCGTCCATGATCTGGAGGTCGGCGCCAGCGCCGGAAGACTGCTGCAGGCCGGCTTCGATGTGTGCAGGGAACATCCGGCGTATATGCGGATGTATCACCAGATCACGGGATTCGGCGATGTGGAGCTCCAGAAAAAATATGCTGAGCTGATCGAGAGCCGATCGGCAAAGCGCTATACGGAGATCATCCGCCGGGCGCAGGCGTCCGGCATCGTCCGTCAGGATATCGATGCTTCGATGCTGGCATATTTTATGGATAACCTGCTGATGATGATGCACTTCTCCGCAGGATGTCCGTACTATGAGGAACGGTACCGCGTCTTCTGCGGAGGAGATTCCATTCTTGATGATACGCGGATCCGTGAGGCGTTCGTCAGATTTGTCGAGGGCGCACTGCGGGCTCCGTAGCTTATACAGTATGTAGCGCGATTTATCGTATGGGTTTACTGCTCACACACATTTTTCCGGAATGTTAAGACGCGTGCTCCGGCGTTAAGGAGCATTGAAACAGTGGGGAAAACGGGGATAAAAGAAAATGGTTAAGGTGCAATGAGGCATCCGGTTCGGACCGTGCGTCCGGACGGGTGCCTTATTGCATAAATAAGGCATGATTCAGTTTGTGCAGAAGTGCAGGGCTGATCCCGGCACAGGAGGCCGGGATATCTGCAGGAAGGGAAAGCAATGGAGGAAACGTATGTATTGGCGTATGATCTCGGGACAACAGGCGTGAAAACCTGTCTTTTTGCGATCACGGACCGCATCCGGATGAAGACGCATGCCTCGCGGGGCTACGGGCTGTATGTGCTGGACAACGGCGGCGTGGAGCAGAAAGCGGATGAGTGGTGGGAGGCCATGTGCGAAACGACGCGCGATATTTTTTCCAGCACCGACGTGCAGCCGTCGCAGGTGAAGGGTATCTCGTTCTGCTCGCAGATGCAGGCGCTCATTCTGGTGGATAAGGACGGCGTTCCGGTGCACAATCCGATGAGCTACATGGATCAGCGTGCGGGCGAGGAGCTGAAAAAAGGCATTGCGAACGGCATTCAGATCGCGGGCGCGAACATTCTGAAGCTGATTCCGTCGCTGCGGATCACCGGTGCTGTGTCGTCTTCGGTCAAGGATCCGCTGTGGAAATATAAATGGCTGACGGCACATGAGCCGGAGGCGGCTTCCAGGGCTGCGGCCTGGCTGGATGTGAAGGAATATATCATCAGCCGCTGCACAGGGCGCTTCGTCATGACACCTGATTCGGCCTATTCGACGCTTCTCTATGATACGCGGAAGGGACACGAGGGGTGGAGCGATGAGCTCTGCCGTATGTTCGGCGTGAAGCGGGAGCTGCTGCCGGAGATCATTCCGTGCACGGCCTGTGCGGGGCCGCTGACGGAAAAAGCAGCTTCCGAGCTTGGCCTCGTGGCAGGGACGCCGGTGTTCGGCGGCGGCGGTGACGCCACGCTGATCGGTGTCGGCAGCGGCTGCGTGAAGACCGGACAGACGCATATTTATTCGGGAACCTCGGGGTGGGTCTCCACGATCGTCGATCATCAGATGGTCGATGCCAGATACATGATCGCTGCCATCGTCGGCGCACAGGAGGGAAAATACAATTACTTCGCCGAGATGGAGACGGCCGGTAAATGTCTCGAATGGGTCAAGGATCATCTGGCACTCGATGAGATCGGTATCTACCTCGACAAGCACGACGTGTGCGAGAATCAGGAGTCGATCTACACAAGCCTCTATGACTATATGACAAAGACGATCAGCAAAATAAAGCCCGGCGCGGGCGGCGTTATTTTTACACCGTGGCTGCATGGAAACCGCTGTCCGTTTGAGGATCCGAACGCGGCGGGCATGTTCTTCAATATCAGGCTGGAGACGGGCAAGACGGAAATGATACGTGCCGTCCTGGAAGGCGTCTGCTATCACCTGAAGTGGATGCTGGAATGCCAGGACCGGAAGATTCAGACATCGAAGACGATCAGGTTCTCGGGCGGCGGCGCGCTGTCGGATGTGACAAGTCAGATGATGGCTGACGTTCTGGATCGTACGATCGAGGTTGTGGATGAACCGCAGGATGTCGGCGCTGTCGGAGCGGCGGCGCTCGCGGGTGTCGGCCTTGGGCTCATTCCGGACCTGGAGGATGTCGCATCATATATTCCGGCGGCAAAGACATTTACACCGGACCACAGCACGCAGGAAGCCTATATGCATAACTACCGCGTGTTCCGGGAACTGCATGATGCCAACAGGAAACTGTTCGCAGAAATTAATGGAAGAAGGTGAGGGGCATGACGCAGGAAAATAAGAGGGTACAGAATAGACTGAATGCAGAGGAAGAGATGCACGGGCAGAGTACAAAAAATGTACAGTCTGACTTGAACGGTCAGAGCAGAGAAAATACAGATTTTGCCGGGGATGTGCAGCAGGAGCGCATACAGACGGCAGGAAACGCAGAAGCGGCTGTCGGCGATGTGAAGAAGGGAAGCCATGCGGAGCTCTGGCGCGCGATCAAGTTCACGCTGTTTTCCATCTCGGCGGGTGTCATTGAGATCATACTGTATTCAATTCTGGATCTGGTGACGCCGTGGCCGTACTGGCCGTGCTATCTGATCGCACTGGTGGCTTCAGTGCTCTGGAATTTCACGCTGAACCGCCAGTATACCTTCCAGTCGGCCAACAATGTGCCCGTAGCGATGCTGAAGGTGGCAGCCTTCTATGCGGTGTTCACACCGGTGACAACAGTGGCGGGCAACTATCTGGCTGAGACGGCGCACTGGCCGGGCATTCTGGTGACGCTTCTCAACATGCTCTGCAACTTTGTGCTTGAGTATCTGTACGACCGGTATTTCGTATTCGGCAAGTCCATTGACACGAACGAGCGCGCTAAAAAAGCGGCGGACGACAGCGAGACACATGTCAGCAATAAGTGAGTTTTATTGATATACACAGTTGAAACAATAATGCTCAGCTGATCTGCCACCGCACGTGGCTTCCGTCCTCATCACGGGTGACGATCAGCTGATCTTCGATCTCCTGCTTGAGCTCGGTGACATGCGAGATGATGCCGATGAGCCTGGTGCCGCCGGCCATCTGCTGCAGCACGCGGACGGCCTGATCGCGCGCATGGTCATCGAGGGAGCCGAAGCCCTCGTCGATGAACATCATGTCCAGGTGAATGGACGAAGAATCCGCCTGAATCTGATCTGCCATGCCGAGTGCCAGTGAGAGCGCTGCCATGAAGGACTCGCCGCCGGAGAGCGTGCGGACCTCACGGACTTTCCCCGTGACGGCAGAATACACCATCAGGTCCAGACCGCGGTTCCTGCCCTCGCCTGCCTGATCGACATCTGTCATGCGGAGTTCGAACTGTCCGGCGGACATTTCCTGAAAACGGCGGTTGGCTGCGTACAGGATCTGCTGCAGGTAATAGCGCTGCACGAAGGTCTCGATATCCATACGGGCACCGGTGCGCTTGCCGGCCAGCCGTTCGTACAGGCCGGAGAGGCGCGTGTATTCTTCCGTGATCCGGCTGCGTTCTTCCATTTGCGGTGACAGGCCGTCAAGGGCGGTCTGGTCCGCATGCCGGATCTCTTTCAGAAGTTCCAGACGCTTCTGCGCATTGTCGAGCTTTTCCTGCGCTTCCGTCCGGGCAGCGCTGAGCTTTTCAAGATCAGGTTTTTCTCTTCCGTTAATGGCTTTTTCTGCTGTGGCGGCGGCGCCTTCTGCCGCCGCTTTTTTCTTTTGCCAGCTGCTGATAGCGGCCTGCAGCCGCGAAATATCGTCTCTGCTGCTCTCTGCTGTGACAGCCTTCCATTCAGAGTCGGACATATCTTTTTCCTTCATGAGGGCTTCACAGGCGGCTTTCCGGGTGTCCCGTTCCGCTTCCTGCGCCGGCAGCGCTTCAGTAAACTGGCGGATGAGCGCTTCGGCGTGATCCTTCGCGGCATGAGCTGTACGGCTTTCCTCTGAGGCCTTTGTATATCTGTTGCGGGCAGCTTTTTCTTTATCAGAGGCTGCGGATAAAACCTTTTCGGCTTCTTCACGGCTCGGGAATTCCGTCTGTTTCTGCAGGCCTTCAAGTGCCGCTTCTGCCGCGGACAGGCTGTTCCTGACGGCTGATGCTGCCTCTTTTGCTTCGTCGAGCGTTTTCTGCAGGGCGTTCTGCTTATCATCGGCGGTTTGCAGATTTTTCTGTATTTCGGCAAGATCCCTGGCGCGTTTCTTCAGACGGATGCCTTCCGCGTGCAGCTGCCTGTGCATTGCGTTGATGTTCTCTTTGGCGTCGGCAATCGTCATGCCGTCAGAAATCTGATACTTCAAGGCTGTGTCGGCATGACAGGAATCATCCGAAGCGGGACTGCCATCTGCACGAAATGATGATGGAGTGTTGCCTGAGAGCTTTCCGGCGAAGGCGCGGAGCCGTTCCCTGAGCTTATTCATGGAGTCCAGCAGGTGGCGGCGCTTCTCGGTCAGGAGCTCAGCGGCTCGGCCGGAGAGCTCGGCCTTTTCGGCGCAGAGGTGCTCCTGTTCGGACGTTTCAGCGGCCAGAGCATCGATCACCTCTCTGGTCAGATTTTCGTAATCATCGGAAACTGTGCACGGGTGAGGGTGCGATACGGACCCGCAGACAGGGCAGGGTTCTCCGTCCCGGAGCGTGCGGGCGAGGTAGCCGGCCTGCGCGTCGAGGAAGGCGGCATGTTTTCTGTCGTATTCTTCTTTTTTCTGCAGATAAGATTTTCTGGCGGCTTCATAGGCGGCCGCGGCAGCGCGGGCACTGGTTTCCTGCTGACCGGCGGCCTGTTCCTCCTGATCCGCTGTGCGGATGTCTTTGACGATGGCCTTTTCCTCCGCGTCGGCGGCCTCCCAGAGCGCGAGCGCGCGGTCAGCACCCAGAAGAGCGGCTTCCTGCTTTTTCCATTCGGCTGTCTGTGCGGTCCACTGCGAGAGCGCCTGCGCTGCGCCGGATGCCTTTTGTTCCGCGGCTTCGGATGCGGAGCGATCAGCGGAGACTTTTTCGGCGGCGTCCTGTATCTGTTGCAGGATGCGCAGGGATTTGTCCACACGCTCCTTCTCTCTGGAAAAATCAGCGAGTGCCTGATCGGCAGCGGCTTTTGCGGATGCTTCGTTTTCGTCCGACTGCTTCGCTGCTTCTGTAAGGGCGGGCAGAGATGCTTTTTCGCGGGACAGGTCTGCCGCCGTCTTCGCTGCTGTTTTTTCCATATCTTCATAACGTTGATACACGGCCTGAATGTCCCAGGCGTCCGTGATCCTGCGCACCTTCTGTTCGGCGTCCGTGATCTGGCTGCGGGCAGCTTCGCAGGCGGCGAGATCCTGGTGTGCCTGCGACAGCTGCTCGAAGGAGCGGGCGAGCGATTCAGCCGCTGTCCCGGCGTCGCGTGCTGCATCGCGTTTTTCACTGAGCAGGCGGACTTCTTCGGATTTTTTGGCAGCTTCCTCCCGCAGGCTGTCACACAAAAGCTTTAGCTCGGCGAGCAGCGTCTCCATATCGGCTGCACTGAGACGGTCGGCGGTGAGGATGCGCTGCAGCGGCCCGCTGATCTCGTCTCTGCGTTCATAATCCTCCGGAACCTCGATGTGGGAGGCCTCCTGCTGGCAGGCCGTGCGGATCTGGGCGATCGATGCGCGTCTGTCCTTGCAGCGCCGCGCAAGCTCGTCCGTGATATCCTGATAGATCCCGGTGTGAAAAAGCCTGCGGAAAATCTCCTTTTTTCTGTTGGAGTCGGTGCGCAGGAGCTCCATGAATTCGCCCTGTGCGATCATGGCCACCTGCATGAACTGACTTTTGGTGAGACCGACAAGGCTGACGATGCGGTCATCGGCTTCCTTCGGCGGGTATTCTGAGCCGTCCGGCAGAATCAGAGAGACGCTTTCGCTGACAAGCTGATCTCTGGCGCCGTTTCTTTTTGCCGCGCGGAGATGGCGGGGCACCCGGCGCACGGTGTACATTCCTGTACCTTCGCCCGGCACGAGGTGTAAATCTTCCCCTTCGCCCGGCACGGGGTGTAAATCTTCCCCTTTCCCCTGCGAAGTGTGAATGTCTGCATCTTCCATCTGCGATGTGCGGATATTTGCGTGCTGCGTCGTATGAATGTCTGCGCCGCCATTTTGTTCATAGAAGGTGAGCTCCACAAAGGGCTCTGTGTCGAGCGGTGCATACTGGCTCTGCAGCTCCGTTCCGTCCTTTTTGTTCAGGGATGAGCTGGCTTCACCGTAGAGCGCAAAAACAATGGCATCGAATATCGTCGATTTGCCCGCACCGGTATCGCCGGTGATGAGAAACAGGTTCTGATTGGGCCTGGTGAAATCTATGACGGTTTTCTGTCCGTAGGATCCGAAAGCCTGCATGGTAAGTCTGACCGGTCTCATGTCTGCGCCTCCTGTACGTCGTTGATAATCTGCCGGAGCAGCTGCTGTTCCTCCGCGTCAAGATCCGGAAGAAAAGCAGTGCAGAGGTCGTAGGGCTTCATGCGTTCTGCGGGTGAGAGCGATGCGCGGTAATCAGCACTGCGGACGGTTTCCCGACGGATCTCGAGCAGTCTGGGAAAAGCGGAGCGGAGGCGGTCCTGCATGTCGATGACGTCGAGGTCCTTTTTATCCGTGAGCACGACGGACACGAAGTCCTCACAGCCCTGCTGCAGAACGTCCTCCAGGGTCCCCCGGATGACGCGGACACTGTGCAGCGGATGAAGAGGAAGAACCTGCGTTGTGATCCGGCCTTTTTCCTTCATCTCGATGAGGATGACACCCTTCTGCTGGCCGCTCTCACTGACGGAGCAGGCGAGCGGCGTCCCGCAGTAGCGATAAAAATCACTGCCGACGCGCATGGGCTTGTGGATGTGGCCGAGGGCGGCGTAGTCGAACGGCGCGAGGACGTCCGCCCGTATGGCGTCGATATTGCCGACGGTCACGATTTCGGAATCCATGCGCTCGATCTCGTCCGGATTTTTGCCGACGGGCAGATAGAACTGGTGACTGACGAGGACGTTGCGTTCCGCCGTGTTTATTTTTTCTCTGGCGATGAGACGGTGCAGGGTTTCATCGTAGCTGAGGCTCTGCGTCTCGTCTTCGGTGGCGACGACCGGGCGCACCATGGAGGGACGGACGAAGGGCAGCAGGTAAAAATGAACGAGACCGAAGGCATCCTGCAGCGTGATCTGCTCGATATGATCTTCGGGGCGCTGCGGCGGCAGGCCGATCATGTGGATGTGCTGCCGGCTGAGGACACTGCGGAAGATGTTGATGCGGGCTGCGCTGTCGTGGTTGCCGCTGATCATCATGATTTCGGCCTCCGGTGCCGCATCCGTGAGCAGAGAGATAAAACGGTCGAACAGGCTGACGGCTTCGGCGGAGGGCACGGCCTTGTCATAGATGTCGCCGGCGACAAGGATGACGTCTGGTTTTTCGCGGCCGGCGAGGTCGGCGATCTGGCGGAAGATGGCTTCCTGGTCTTCGCTGAGATCGCGGTTGAAGAGCTTGAGGCCGATGTGGAGATCGGATAGGTGGAATATTTTCATGGATTGCCTCGTTTATCTGTGATCGCAGGACAGGACGGTTATCAATGACGGGTGTTTATTTACCACTTTATCATGAAACAAATATGGATGGATGTAAACAACTTTTACTGAGTAAAAAAACAGCCTTCATTTCCGCTGTTTTCGACATCGGCAGATTCGCGTTTCCATGAGATTTCGTTTATAATGAAGGCAGATTATGGGTGTGACGAACGGGAGGTGGCATCATGAAAAACTATTCTGAGGATCCGTCGAGACAGTATCATATTCAGGTGGCTGAGGGCGAGGTCGGACGGTATGTGATCCTGCCGGGCGACCCGAAACGATGTGAAAAAATAGCCGCGTATTTCGATGATCCTGTGAAAATCGCGGACAACCGGGAATTTACGACGTACACAGGTACGCTGGATGGCGTGAAGGTCAGCGTGACATCCACAGGTATCGGCGGTCCGTCGGCGGCGATCGCCATGGAGGAGCTGACGCGGTGCGGAGCGGATACGTTCATCCGCGTCGGTACCTGCGGCGGCATGCAGATGGATGTAAAGAGCGGCGATATCGTGATCGCATCCGGTGCTGTGCGCATGGAAGGAACCAGCCGGGAGTATGCACCGATCGAATACCCGGCGGTGGCGGATATCGATGTTCTCGATGCACTTCGCGCGGCGGCGAAGAAACTCGGGGCGGTCAGCCATACCGGCGTGGTCCAGAGCAAGGATTCTTTCTATGGACAGCACTGCCCGGAGATTATGCCGGTCAGCTATGAGCTGCAGAACAAATGGGAAGCGTGGAAACGCATGGGCTGCCTCGCCAGCGAGATGGAGACGGCCGCGCTTTTTACCGTGGGTCAGTTCCTGCGTGTGAGAGTCGGCGCCCTGTTTCTCGTGATGGCAAATCAGGAGCGTGAAAAAGCGCATCTGGAGAATCCGGTCGTCCATGACACGGATCAGGAGATCCGGATCGCGGTGGAGGCGATCAGGATGCTGAGCAGGGCATAAAATATACGGCGCCGATGTTATTTGATGCAGCCTGGTACAGCTGTAAGCAGCGTTCAGAATTGTGAAATGTGCGTCAGCAGAGAAAAAGCGTTCGGGATTATGAAATGTGCGGCGG
>Ga0256406_1002695_pt1 | contig 24205 bp, 9 predicted proteins | sample RumenRJG_03DNA_FD_185986 | JGI IMG/M metagenome (GOLD analysis project Ga0256406, IMG submission 185986) | Bovine rumen microbial communities from Lethbridge, Alberta, Canada - RJG_03 | ecosystem: Host-associated > Mammals > Digestive system > Stomach > Rumen | place: Canada: Alberta | collected...
GCCCAGGACACGCTGATGAGGCAGACATTCGGAATCTCAGCTCCTGTCAATTACAGCGCAGGGCAAGATATGAGCATAGACATGCTTACACGTACTGGTGTCTTGCGTCTGCACTCCACGGACGAGAAGGCCGATAAGAGCTATTCTGTCGTGAAGGCAACCATAACGACACCCGTCACCGGCTATCAGATTGGCAGTGCGTCGTATGTTGTCAATGATGATGCCCCGCTGGTTCTCACGCACAGTCAGTCTACGAGCAGTGGTGGTATCAACTACAACGACGATATGGTGCTGTTAGGCACACAGCCCGACGGACGAAAAGTCGACGTTCATCTTGACTATCTTGACAGTAATGGCAATGTTGTCAGATCTAAAGACTTTGCCGATGGCTTCGAGATTGTGCCCAACGACACAACTGTGGTCTCTTTCGCGCTGAACAATGCCCAGGAGCCAGTGATTATAGACTATACCGTATCACTCGCATCTGATGAATGGACAGAAGACAATGTCACCCCCGGTGCACCACTTGTCGTTCCAGACGGCTATACCTACGTGAGCCCGGATGAGGACATCTCCACCATCGTTGCTGCACAGCTCGCCGATGACAACATCACTGCCATCAAGCTGTATCTCAAAGCTGGAGAGACTTATTCACTCGGTGCCAATGATCTCGCAGCACTCACCAAGCCAATAGCCATTGTCGGACAGACTCCAGCCCGCAATCAGGCGAAGGCCACACTCTCGCATGGAGCTGTGACTCCCAACGGCAACATCGAGCAGATAAGCTTCAAAAACATCAATTTCTCTTCGCCAAGCCGCTTCTTCAATGTGCGTAACCAGAACTTCGACATTGGCACGCTTAGCTTTGACAACTGCGATTGGAATGACTGGAGCGGGGTAATTTGGTATCAAAACACCTCATCTGCTGCTTTGACACAGCATATCGGCACCTTCAGTCTCACCTCGTGCCACTGGGCTAACTGGACCTACAGCCGCAATCCATTGCTTGGTTTGCCCACGCGCAACCCTGCAAAGGTTGACAAGCTTGTTTTGCACAACAATATTGTAGAAGGCAACAATGTCACCGCCGGAGCCATTTACTCCAATTATGGCAACACGGCGATAGACTCACAAGGCAACAACTTCTAACTCAACAACTCACAGCATTATGAACTCTCAAACTCATAAACTTAGACATATAGCACTCGCCTTGTTGGCTACAGCCTCCATACAGGTGATGGCTCAAGGCACTATCGTCAAAGGCAATGTCACCGACGGCACAGAACCTATCATCGGAGCCACTGTAAAAGTCAACGGATCTGCAGTGGCTACCATCACCGACCTTGACGGTAACTTTGTATTGAAAGGTGTGGATCCCTCTAAAGACGACATCGTCATCTCATACGTAGGCTTCCGGGAATACAAACAGAAACTCAATGGCAATACCACACTCAATGTGGTGATGAAGGAGGATGTCGGCAATCTCAACGATGTCGTGGTCATTGGCTACGGCACATCGAAGCGCGGCAATCTAACGGGTTCAATGGCTTCTGTATCGGGAGAGACTTTGGCAAAAGTACCGGTATCCAATGTTGCTGAAGCTATGCAGGGAAAGCTTCCCGGTGTGCAGATTACCACATCCGACGGTAGTCCTGATGCAGAGGTGAAAATTCTCGTTCGTGGTGGAGGCTCTCTCACACAAGACAATTCACCGCTCATCATCTATGACGGAATGGAAGTGTCCTCACTCAACGATATCCCCCCATCGGACATTGAGAGTATCGATGTACTGAAAGATGCAGCTTCTACTGCAATCTACGGTGCGCGTGGTGCCAATGGTGTGATACTTATTACCAGCAAGAATCCCGGTAAGCGCCGCACCAGTGTGAGTGTGAACAGCTATTTGCAGACGCGCAGTCTCGCAAACCATCTTGACGTTCTTGACCCTTACATGTATGTGCGCATGCAATATGAGAACTTACGACAGAAGAGTAATCCTACAGCCTTCTTCAACAAGTTCGGACATGCTTACGAGCAATACATCTATCAGGGCTATGAAGGTACTGATTGGCAGGACGAGGTTTTTGGCACCCATCCTTTGACATGGTATCTCGACGGTACTGTGACGGGAACCGTGGACAAGCTGAAATACAAGGTGACATGGGTACATCAGGATGCACCATCCGTGATGCGTGACAATGGACTGACACAAAATAACGTCAATGCCCAGTTGGGATGGCAAGTTACAAAGTTCCTTTCTGTGGACTATCGTGGACGCTATCTCAACAAGAATGTCGACGGATCAGGAACGGAGGGCGTAAGTCTGCTCACGGCACTCCGTCAGGCACCTACAGAGGGACTTGATGACTTCATGTCCATACCTGCTGATAATGATTACTTCGATCCCAGCACACTTGAGGAGGTGACGCGCTTCAACCCCATTGAGGAGTCAAAAGCCAACTACCGTCGGCGTATGACCAGCACACTGTCTCATCAGCTCGCCCTCAACTGGACCATCTTGAAAGGACTGACCCTGCACAACGATTTCAGCTATATCCACACCAAGACACAAGACCGGCGCTACTGGGGTATGGGTACAAGCAATGCGCGCAACAATGGCAACCAGCCTTATATGTCATGGGGCCATGGCAAGAGCACGCGCTGGCAGATGACCAACACGCTCAACTACCATCTCGATCTGAAAGAACAAACCCATGTGTTTGATTTCCTTCTCGGTGAGGAGCTGAAGAGTCAGTCATCGGAAAGCTATACCGACACCTACCGCTATTTCCCAACAGACATGGAGGCTAAGGCGGCTTTCAAGAATGTCGGAGCGGGCACACATTACACATATACCTATTCCGAGCCCTCTGACACTCGCATCAGTTCTTTCTTCGGCCGTGTCAACTATAGCTTCAAGGACCGCTATCTGGCTACCGTCACGCTACGTGCCGACGGCAGTTCTAAGTTCTCGTCTGACAATCGCTGGGGCTTCTTTCCTGCTGCTGCTCTTGCCTGGCGCGTCAGCAACGAGAAATTCCTTGCAGACTCCAAGGTTGTTTCTAATCTTAAACTGCGTCTTTCTTACGGAACATCGGGTAATGACCGCATCGATGCCGATCTGTTCTGCAACCTCTATGGCATCAGCCAGACACGCCCCGCAGGGTGGAACTACACCGACAATAGCTGGTACTACCGTCTCTACAACACCTCCTATCCCGTCAACAAGGATGTGAAATGGGAAACGACGATAACCCGCAATTTAGGTATCGACTTCGGATTCTTACGGGAGCGTATCAGTGGAAGCATCGACATATATAAGAATACAGTGAAAGATCTGCTTGTGGCAAGTGACATTCCCGGCTACTCTGGCTTCACAAAGATGATGACCAACGTGGGACAGACCTCCAACAAGGGTATTGAGCTTAATGTTCAGGGGTGGATTGTCAACAATCCCACGTGGAGCCTCAACGCTACGCTCAACATCGGTCACAACGTCAACAAGATCGACAAGCTTGCCAGCGGTGAGACAGAGTGGATACTCTCTTCGGGCTGGGCTGGCAACAGTCTTCTCAACACCGATGACTACCGGGCTTACGTGAGTGGAACGACTGGGCGCATCTATGGTTATGTCAATGATGGCTTCTACACTGTCGATGACTTTGACCACTTCGATGCCACCGCACGCACGTGGACGCTAAAGAAGGGGGTAGTGGACTGTTCCATACTATCCGGAACGCCACGCCCGGGCAATGCTAAGTTCAAGAAACTTGTCGACGATGGTACCGACGTGCTCACATCCGACGACCGAACCATCATTGGCAATACCACTCCCAAAGCAAGTGGCGGCTTCGGAATGAACGCTACATGGAAAAACTTCGATGCCAGCTTCTTCTGCAACTTTATGGTAGGATTTGATGTCTACAATGCCAATAAGATAACGATGGTCACATGGTGGAACAATAGCAACAACAATCTTGCCGGTGTGATGAAAGGCGCTTGGATGAACTTCGACGACATGGGCAACGAAATCCGCTATCAGCCTGAGATCCTTGCCAAATACAACGAGAACGCCACGATGTGGAATCCCACTTCTATCGGTGCGCCCATTGCCATGAGCTATGGTATCGAGGATGGTTCTTTCCTCCGCCTGCAAACGGTGACGCTTGGCTACAGCCTGCCACTGAGCACAATCAAGAAGCTGCACATGACCAAGTGCCGTTTCTACTTCACGGGCTATAACCTACTCACCCTCACCGGCTATAGCGGTTACGACCCAGAAGTTGACATCGCCACGGGTCTCACGCCGAACATTGACTATAACCGCTACCCACGCAGCCGTTCATATACCATTGGCGTGCAGCTGCAGTTCTAAAGTAACATAAAATACTCCGGCAACACCGAAGCTAACTAAAAAGCAACAACAATGAAAACCAATATAAAAAGCAAGGCAAAGGCACTGTTCTTCATGCCGCTCTACCTTTTTCCTTTTTTGTTTCTAAGCTCCTGCAACGACTTTCTGGAGACAGAACCGGGAACGGGCTACACTGTGGACGAGGTGTTCTCCACCAATGGCAGTGCGAAGATGCTGCTCAAGCAGATCTATTCCCAACTTACCACCGACGGTCTCTATGGCAGTACGCTTGTCTATGGTCTCAACACCAACACCGATGTGGAGATGACAAGCTACACGTCTGAGATTGCTGACTCACGTGGCTCTGACGTGGGCTGCTTCGACGCAAAGCCCACATGGACAACACTCAACAACCTGTGGAACAACCTCTACAGTGCCATCAACAATAGCAACGACTTCATCCAGAACTTAGAGGCTTCCTCCCTCTACAATGCCACCGACGCTGACTCTCTCGCTGAGGCAAGGCAGATGGATGGAGAGGCAAAGTGCCTGCGTGCCATGCTTTACCTCGATCTCATTCGCACTTGGGGCGACGTGGTCTTCACCACGAAGGCTTCCACGGCTCAGGACGACTTCTTCAATACTGGCACTACCGATCGCAACCAAATCCTTACTTACCTCATTGATGAGTTGAAGAAGGTGGAGCCCAACATGAAGTGGGCTTCCGACATTCCGGAAGGAGTGGAGCGCTGCTCATGCGAATTCTGCCAGGCACTCATCGGACAACTTGCCCTCTACCGTGGCGGCTATGCCCTCTATCCCTCGGCAACCTCCACGACGGGTGAGATGAAGCGTCAGGACGACTACCTCACTTACTACAATACAGCTGTGGAATACTTGGGCAAACTGGTGAACAGCGGCAAGCACAGACTCGGTGACAGCTACGCCAAGGTATGGAACGACGTGTGCAATAAGCGCGTGGTCAATGATGATGACCCCATCTTTGAGATTCCTATGGTACGCAACGTGACAAGCCGCATTGGTTACAACGACGGTGTCACCATCGCCGCAGGCTCACATGAGTATGGCAGCGCACGCAACTATTGCAGTTTCAGTGGTATTTATCCCTTCACCTTCGATAAGCGTGACCTGCGCCGCGACGAGACCGTAACATTCTATGCTTATGATGCTCAACTCGATCAGACTGTTAACCGTACCATTGGCTTTACAGGATATGGAGCCGCCAAGTGGTCGAAGCTGAAGATGGAGAATCCCTTGGGCAGCAACAGTGGTACGAATACGGGCATCGACAACATCAAGATGCGCTATGCCGACGTATTGCTAATGTATGCAGAGGCGCTCAATGAGGTTAACAATGGGCCAACGGATGAAGCTAAGGATGCCTTGAAACAGGTGCGCCGCCGTGCCTTTGCCAAAGAGGATCAGCCCGAGATGGTCGAGGCTTATGTGGATGCGTTGAACACTAAGGACAACTTCTTCCAGGCAATCATGGATGAGCGCAAGTGGGAATTTGGCGGTGAAGGAGTGCGAAAGTACGACTTGGCACGCTGGAACAAATATGGTGAAGTGATTAGCCGTCTCTATCAGACTGAGAAAGACTGGGGACTGGCTGCCAACGGACAGTACGTGGCCGGCATCGACTCAGTGCCCTCCAACATCTACTATCACCTTGTTGACAATGCCGAGACGGGACACAAAGTGCTTGAGTTCCGTGGCATCAACGAGTATGGCGATAGTGTCAACCAGCCACGGGGATGGAGCACCCAGGCTTTTGCCTCTACATGGTATGCCCTCGACAGCGAGACGCAGGCATACGATTTCATCGATGCCATCTACTATAGCTTCCGTGGATACATAGGTAAGGGTAACGAGCATCCGACGGCTCCTCTGCGCTATCTCATGCCTTATCCCAGCAAGGTCATCACCGACCACCGCGGCAACATTCAACAGCAATATGGTTACTAATGTTCTGTATGCTTCGCCTTGCCGAAGCCAAAAAGCGACAACAATGAAAAAAACATATATCTTCTTCTGTCCGTACTGTTTTTCAGCGGAGTGCTTTTCACTGCTTGCTCCGATGATGAGTACACGTCGCGTGGTGATCTGTTCCAGCCACGCTTCATCAACGATCCCGTCTGCACCGTCGACAGCAATAATGCTGCCATCGCGTGGTACGATGTGACAGCGGCTAAAAGCTACACAGTACAGGTGTTTACGGACAACTATTATCAGAATCTCTTCCGCGAGTACACCACAGAGAATCCGTATATCGACATTCAGGATGTGCCCTTTGCCACAGCCTTCTATGTGCGTGTGCGCAGCAATGCCCAGGATAGTGTGCACAACAGCCAGTGGGCCACGACCAACTTCCGCACCACAGCGCGTGGTGACTACGCTCGTCTGCTGCAGGCTGTGTCGAAGATGGAGATTACCGACTCTACGGCCATCATCCGCTGGACAGTGGATCCCGACAATCCTGTTGACTCGATCAGTGTTGAGCCAACGATGAGCAAGACATTGCCGGGACAGTCACGCTTTCTCACGGCTGAAGAGCGGACACAAGGATGGGCTCTGGTTACCGGACTGGTGCGCAACACCATGTACACCGTCAACATCTACGACACCTCGAAGCCGCGCACCTATGACAAACCTTACAATGCAGTGACATTCAAAACTACAGGTCCGGCAGCGCGCGTCATCAACGTTGCCCTTACTGATAACCTTTCGGCAATGCTTGCCGCTAACAACGACGACAGCGACGTGCCCGAAGGCACAGAGTATCACTTGCCGGCAGGAAGTACCTTTACCATCTCGGCGTTCAGCATCAAGAAAGGATTCCGGCTTGTGGGTGAGAGCGGAGGTGACAAGCCTATCGTCATCATCAATGGCAGCTTCAAGTTTGAGAGTGGAGCTTATATTTCTGAGATGGAATTCAACAATCTGGAGATTCGCAATGCGGCCGCAGGTCAGTACTTCATCAACGACGGCAATCCTTACACGCTGGAGCAGATGAGCATCACCAACTGCGTCTTCCGCAATATCATGCGAGGCTTCTGGCGCCATCAGGGCGAGAACACAAAGCACATCATGAACCTGGAGATAGAGAGCACCATTTTCGATCAGTGCGGTTGGCAGACCGGCTCTTACGGTATGTTCAATTTTGGCTCCGCCGGAAAGAGTGGGGTGGCAAGTTACGACCACATTGACAACCTCACGTTGCACAACTGCACCTTCAGCCGTGGTGGCTATTCACAGAACAAGAAATATGGATGGGGCAACATCGTCTATATGCCAATGAGCGACAGTCCTATGAACCTCACGCTTGAGAATATCACCATCTACGACTATTGTGTCAACAACCGTCTCATCGACCTCAACAATGCTGTTGGCTCTAAGCTCACCATCCGTGGCCTGCTGCTTGCGTCACCCTGCGGCGATCTCTACCGCATTGCCAGTGAGACGACGACCGACTTTGGCAACAACTACACCACCAGAGACTATGCGCTCGGAGGTGCAAAGATGAACGCTACCGATCTGGAGCAGACAGCCACTGATCTCTTTGTCAATCCGTCAGGCGGCGACTACACCATCAGGGATCACACTTCTCCTGTCTATGTCAACCGTGCCGGTGACCACAGATGGATTAAGTAATCACACACCGCATCGGCATCACCAAGGATGCCGATGCGACGTAATCATTAGTAAAATTTACATCTTAAACATATTGGCAATCTAAACCTAATATCAATAATATGCTGAAACGTTCTATTTTATCACTGACTTTGGTGCTCATGGCTTTGTTCGGCGTGAGCACGGGCATGCGTGCGGCAACAACAGTGACCATTCCTACAGCTTTGGGAGAATACATCAACTGGGGCAATGCCGACCTCACCCACTGCAAGACCGAGAACAGCGGTGCGTCTGTTGGCTCCACGGGTGCTGGCACGGTCATCTCGTTCTCGATTAGCAACACGGTGGCGCAAGACTATGTCCTGTCGTTTCTGACAGGAGCAAAGAATCTCACCGCTGAACTCGGCGTGGTGCTGACCGATGGCACAAATAACTATCTCGACGGCACCGCCCATGTAGAGAACACTGGTGCGTGGACCCCATCCACACCGCAGACGTTCGTCATAAAAGCTTTGCCTGTTGGCAACTACACACTCACCATCAAGGTGAACACTACCACCGGCAGCTATGCGGGCAACTACGGCAATCTGGCTTTCACTCCGCTAAACAGCTACGATCAGGTACCCAATCCGGGAACCATCACGCTCACCAAAGGCTCCTACAATGGACCGACCGTGGAGAGCACCGGTAACGTGGGCTATGTCAAAAACGGTGGTACGGCATCGTACACCTTTTATAATAATGCTGAGGGTTCGTACAAGCTCCATCTTGACATCTGCCGCTACAATCAAGGCGGAACGATGAATGTCTGCATCAAGGACGTGGCAACGGGCAAAGTGGAAGTCAATCAGAACTGCACCATTGCTCCTGACGCTCCCGCAAGTTACACAGCCAACAGCATTCAGCTCTCCGGCTCGCTCAGTGAGGGTCTGAAAGTGATGACACTGACATTCTCGGATGGCAGCAGCTACATCTGCAACTATCGCAATGTGAGTTTGGAAAATGTCGGCATATTGGCTGAAGTGAAGAGCGTTGCCATCGACGGACAGACTGTTGTGACGGGCGACGACAGCGATTGGCTGTGTCAACTGCCTGTCACCTACAAGGCGGGCTCTACGACAATCAGCGTGAAAGCTGTGAATGGCAAAGTGAGTCTCACTGCTGTCGACGGAAACGGCAACACGGTGAAGGTCACAGACAATGGCAATGGCACGTTTACACTGCCAACACCAGCGGCCAACACCACGACGACGGTCACAATCGAGCTCTCAGCAGATGAGGGAGCAACGCTTGCCAAAGGCAGCTACACACTAAAACTGTTCCATATCGGCGCTGTTTCCATCACAGACATCACGGTGGGTGGTGTCCGTGAGACTTCGCTTTTGGAGGCTCTCAACAGCGACAGTCACAGCGCCTCGCTCAGCGACAAGGTGTTTACCAGTGTGCCGACAGTTGTGGCTACGCTTATCGATGGCTCCACCGTCACGGCAGAGGGGAAGCTCAATGGAAACTCAGCCACCTATCAGATTAAAGGTGTAATTGGCACGCTCTCACAAGACTATATACTCACCGTTGAGGGTATTCACACTTACTCTCCGGTGGAAAGCGACGAAACCGTGGATCTAAAATTCAGTGGCGCTGGCAAGACTGCCAGTGGCACTTGGAGCAACGGTATCTATACATTGTCTACCACGGCCCTTGATGGTTGGGAAAACAGCAGCTTCAAACTCAATGGCACCGACTATATCCTTTCTGTGCCAGCCGATGCAAAGGTGAAGCAGCTCATATTCAAGAGTGCGTCGAACAACTATGCTACCGCCACACCAGCCGAGATTATAAGCGTAACATCCGACAGTTCAACTGCGTATGTGCCTTCGAAGAGTGACTTTGCACAGGGTGCAAGTCATGACATTGTCGTGAACATTGCTGGTCATACTCCGGGCAGTGACATCGACTTTACTTTGGCAAAGAACGGTCAGCCGACGGCGTGGCTTGAGTTGACTGTTGAACGAGTGGCTATCGCGACGGCTCTGGTGCTGACGGCACAGAGCGTCACCGTGAGCAACAATCACGCAGTAGTGGCATTGACCTTCGACCGCGTGATGGCTACGACAACGGCTACCATCGGCTCTCAGACGGTAACTGCCAAAGGGGGCTCATCCACACTATATTTCAAGGTGTGGAATCTGCCATGGAGCAGTACCAACAAATTGGTCATCTTTTCCGGAGCAGCTAAAGACGCTTATGGCAATGCCAATACCATGGACATCACCGCTACTGTCAATATTGGGGCTGAGCCTGTGGTTGAGAAGGCTGCTTATGACTATGTGGTCTCTACGGCAGAAGAATTCAAGATGGCTGTGGCAGCAGTGAATGCTTCGAACACCTCAGCTGATGCTGTGCGAAAAGTTATCTTCATCAAAAACGGTGATTACGACTTCGGTGCTGATGAGCAGAAGCTCACAGCCTATAATGTGTCGTTGATTGGTGAGAGCCGCGACGGTGTTGTTCTTCATGGCAACCGCACGGGCATTTCCAATCCTGTGCTGAATCTCCGCGACCGCTCGGGGTTCTATCTTCAGGATCTTACCGTGAAAAACGATCTCAACTATGGAGCCGAGAACAAAGGTGGAGTAGGGGTCGCTATCTTTGGAGGCAACAAGACGGTGATGAAAAACGTGAGAATGCTCTCCAACCAGGATACGCAGGTAACCGACGACCGTGCTTATTTTGAGAACTGCGACATTCATGGCACTGTGGACTTCATCTGTGGCGGTGGAGACAACTACTATGTCAACACCAATTTGGTGCTTGAGGATCGTGGCGGCAACGTGATTGTAGCCCCTTCCACCAGTGCTACTTCAAAGTGGGGCTACGTGTTCCAGAATTGCACCATCAAGGCGATGGACGGTGCAATAAGTGTCACTGATGGTTCGTATAATCTGGGACGTCCTTGGCAAAACGAGCCGCGAACCTACTATCTCAACACCACAATGCAGGTGCTACCCTCTGACAACGGATGGACAGGAATGGGAAAGCTGCCTACACATTTCTATGAGTATAACTCACTTGACGCTGACGGCAATAACATCGACCTGAGCGTTCGTGGCAACTCTCCTACAAGTACCAATTCCTACGTGCCGGTACTCACCTCTGACGAGGCTCAGAAGTTTACGGTGGAGAATGTTCTCAGTGGCACTGACAGCTGGCTGCCGACGGAGCAGACGGTGAACAGCGGTGCTACAGTGCTCAGTGTCAATGGCGCGACACTCTCATGGACGGCTGTCGACAATGCCCGCACCTATGTCATCTTCAAGGATGGAAAATATCTCACTGACCAAGTAGCAACATCCTACACAGTCACAGAGGATGGCATCTACACTGTGCGCACAGCCAATCTCATGGGTGGATTGGGTGCAACATCCAATGAAGTGACTTGCCAAAACGTGGTCTCCGGTATCAGAAGCATACAGCATACACAGAAATCAGAAGACTTAGAGCATGAAAATGCTTACAGCCTCTCCGGGCAACGTGTTGGCACCGGCTACAGAGGTATTGTGGTGAAAAAGGGTAAGAAGATCGTTAATTAATATTTGCCAATTACTCTGACAGAAGTACCTCCGTCAAAGTTTGCATTCTAGAGAAAGAAAAACTCGAAGAAGGGGCATCTGAATCTCAAAATGGGACTTTGATAGTGAGAAGAAGGTAGTTTGATCGTGTCATCTCGGCTTTTTCATCTCATCAGAAAGGCGTTTTGATGAGATGAAAAAGGCGAGATGATCAGAAATTCTCTAGAGAATTTTGCAAGAGAAAGGCACTTTGACGATGAAAACGCAGAATTACTTAGTTCGAAAAATGATTTAATTTGTGTAACATTCTTATTATTAGAAAGTTATAGAAATGCCCGTAAAAATCGAAAAAATGTGACCAAAGAGCATCGTGGTGCAGAATATTGCCAAAATAAGGCCCGTTTTTTGTCAGTTTTATAAACATTTCCTACTTAATTGAAAATATAGCAGTCCCTTTCGTTGTCTTTAATGTTTGTATAGCTGATGCGTACTCTCCACTACTATGATGAAACTTAGTGTATAATTTCAGCACATTCTTTGCCTATGTCGCACAGAATTGTTATATTTGCAAGTGAATTATCGTAAAAAAGAACCTATGATAAGAGCCCTATTGCTACTTATATTTGCCCTCACTGGTATTGTGCGTATTACGGCTCAGCCTTATTGCGACGTGCGCACCTTCTCGCTGGACGATGGCCTCACTGCCAATGTCATTTCCAAAATCACGCAGACCTCTGACAATCTGATGTGGTTCGGTACATGGAATGGACTGTGCTATTTCGACGGTTACCGCTTCACCACCTTCCGCGGTACACCGGGAGGCGGCGACATGTTGTCGAACAACCGCATACTGTTTCTTGAGCCCAATGCAGCCGGAAATCTGTGGGTGATCACCTATGACCGCCGTCTCTATCTCTTCGACACACATCTGTGTCAGTATGTCGACGTCAACGCGCTGATAGCCACACGTGTGAAAAGGCCGGCCTTATTCCGGTGGGTTTATTCTCTCGATGACGGCTCGACGTGGGTTACGGGTGAGCACGATTCCGACTTGTCGCTGCGCATCGACGACAAGGGCTTCGCTACAGCCACATCAGCGGAAGAGCGAAACAATAGCATCTCCGTCTTTAACAACTTTCCCCGAAAGAAAGCCATGCAGGAAGCAAGAGGGTGCAAATACAATCCGTTTGCGACGAAGACAGCAGACAGAACGTTTATGGACAGCCGCCATCGGGTGTGGACACTCAGCGCGACGGATGGCGTAGATATGCGTGACGGAAAAACCACCTACCACCTTCAGGCATTGTCACGAACACCTCAGGAGCTCACCACCAGCTTGACACCCTTCATCCATGAAGACGAGCACGGCACCATGTGGATGGTACCTACTGGCGGCACCTTCTGCTATTACGATGAGGCCAAGCACACTCTGGTACCTTATCCCCTTGACGACAACATCATCCCGGGACAATGCATCCCGCTTATCAAGAAGTATTTTATCGACAGCCAGCACAATCTTTGGTTCTCTGGTGACCACAGCCTTACGGAGGTAAACTTCCGCGTGCGCCATGTGCGGCGTGTTGTCACTACCCCCGGAATGGATACGCGCTCACTGTGCGTCGACCATTCCGGAAATATTTGGGTAGGTCAGCAGAACGGGCTGCTGGCTGTTTACGACCGCAATCTGCATCTGAAAGGGTACGTCACTCCATCGGGCAGCCTGCAGTCGGCACCCATCGCTTTTGGCCAACGCATCTACACGCTCTTTGAGGACCGGCGCGGACGCATGTGGGTTGGTGGAAAAGGAAGCGGACTCTATTGCATCAGCGGCACAAGTGTGCGGCATTTCACTCACGACGCACAGGACAAATGGAGTCTGAGTCACAACGATGTTTACGACATCAGCGAAGACACACGGGGACGGCTGTGGGTGGCAACCTTGGGACAAGGCATCAATCTCGTGGACGAGCGTGGCGGCAGGGTGCGATTTATCAACAGCAACAATCTCTTGAAACGGTATCCTGCGAAAGACTTTGGAAGGTCGCGACGCATCACTCATACGCGGAGCGGTGAGATGATAGTCTCCACGACTGATGGTCTCGTGACGTTCACTGACCGCTTCTTTAAGCCTCAGGATATACATTTCTACACTTCTACCCACGTATCAGACGACGCCTCTTCGTTGGCGGGGACAGATGTCTTGCAGACACTGGTCAGCCGCGATGGTGCCATCTATGTGTGTACTATGGGTGGTTACTTGCAGACCATCAAGGAGAAGAGCCTGCTGAACGACAACCTCAAGTTCAAAACCATCAGTGAGGTAAATGCCAACGAGGGTCTCATCCAGTCGATTGTTGAAGACGGGAAAGGAGGAATATGGCTTGTAAGAGAAGCTTCGATGGACAAATATTCACCATCCAATGGCGGGCTTGCTGTCTATGGATCCGGTGACATCGGCTCCGTGGAGCAGTTCTCAGAGGCTAAGCCCGTGTGGGATGCATTGGGACAGCGACTCTTAATGGGATGCAATGGCAGCTTCATCGCTTTTAAGCCGATCGACATGGTGAAGAGCAGATATGTACCAAAAATTGTCTTTACGGCGGTACAATATCAGGGCGACACAGAGCCACGCTCTTTGCTCAATACCCGCGAGTTGCGTATTCCCAGCAATAAGCGCACGCTCACGGTATTTTTCTCAGCACTTGACTATTCCGACAACAGACTTATCCGTTATGCCTACATGCTTGAGGGCAGTGACGAGAAATGGACCTACGTCACCAACGGCCACAGTGCCTCTTTGAGCCATATTCCTCACGGTCATCTGCGGCTGTTCGTCCGCTCCACCAATGCTGACGGCGTTTGGCAAAACAATACCCGAGTGCTGGACATCTATGCTGAGCCCACCTTCTGGGAGTCGTGGATGGGTTGGCTGTTGTATATAGTAATAGGTGGTGGACTGGTGTATATCGCGATTTATCTCTATGGACAGCAAAAGCGTATACAGCTGCAGACGGAGATGAGGGAGATGATGACCACATTCTTCACCAACATTGGCCATAAGTTGCGCACGCCGCTCACTCTCATTGGCGGACCGGTGACCGAAGTGATGAGAACGGAGCATCTCTCAGACCGTGGTCAGGAGCTGTTGGGCATGGTGCGACGCAACAGCGACAACATGCTCACTCTGGTGAACAGGATGCTGGACTATGACCATAATCCCGACAACTATCTTGTTGACGACAATGTGGTGATGCCCAACCGCGATGGCCATGACAGCTCTAACAATCCTGACGGTTACAATAGTCATGACAGCCATGACGTTGTCGCTGCTTCATACGCTACGCCCACGCATCCCGACGTGAAACTGCTTGTTGTCGAGGACACCCGCGACCTGCGTCAGTTCCTTTTCACCATACTCTCGTCCGACTACAGTGTCATCACAGCTGAAAACGGACAGGAAGGATTGGAGAAAGCACGCTCGGAGATGCCCGATTTCATCATCACCGACGTGATGATGCCCATTATGGACGGCATGACGATGGTGCACGAGCTCAAGCAAGACAAGAACACGAGCCATATCCCTATCGTCATATTGTCAGCCAAAGCCTCGATGACCGACCGGGTGCAGGGATTGCGCGAAGGTGTTGACGACTATATCACCAAGCCATTCTCAGCAACCTATCTGAAGGAACGCGTGGCGAATATCATAGCCCGCCGGCGCAGTCTCCAGCAAGACGTACTGGTGGAGTTGTCTCATCAAGCCAGTAAGAAAGAGCAAGGCAGTCAGACAGAATTCAAGCTCAACTCTCCGGAGATTATCGATCAGGACAAGGTGATGATGGACAAGCTTATGGCATATCTCGAAGCGCACATCGATGATTCTGAGCTGAAGATGGACGACATGGCTCAGGCTGTCAATCTGGGACGTACTGTCTTCTATGGCAAGATGAAGTCGATTGTGGGCATGGCCCCTGTAGAGTTTGTGCGACACATACGCATGCAGCGGGCAGAGGAACTTATTGTCAAGAGCAAGGAAAGTCTTTCTCAGATTGCTTATGCCGTAGGTTTCACGGATCCAAAATATTTCTCGAAGTGCTTTAAGAAAGAAACGGGCATGTCACCGTCGGAATACCGTGCGAAGGCGAAGGCGGGAGAGGGAGAATAATTGACGGAAAGTCCTATTCACAAATAGGTATCTTTAAAACGTAAGGTGATTACGTGGCGTTATCGCAATCAGACGATAAGAGCTGCGTAATCATCTTTTTTATGCTGTGCTCTATTCAAAATCAGGTCTTTGACTAACTCATCCTATTCTGGAAATCAAGGCATCTGGCCGTATTTTTTTGCTGCTTTTCTTCTGTATTGCTAAAAATTACCCTTTTAAACGGCAATTATTGCCCAATGAGGGTAGGGGCAAAATAGTAATTTTGCGGCAGAAACAATAAAACTAAAAGATTCTTCATGATGCAATTCTCTATCAAATCTCTTTTTGCCTCATTGGCTATCGTGGCCGGACTCCTGACGGCCTCACTCAGCACGATGGCGCAGAGCGTCGAGCGTACGCCCGCATTCCCCGGCGCCGAGGGCTGGGGGCGTTATGTTACCGGCGGCCGTGGCGGAAGGGTCATTCATGTGACCAATCTCAACGACAGTGGCTCAGGGTCGCTGCGGTCTGCTATTGAGCAGAAAGGCGCACGTACGATCGTGTTTGATGTCTCGGGTACGATCCATCTCAAGAGTGAACTCGACATTCGCAATGCCAATCTGACGATAGCCGGGCAGACGGCTCCCGGTGATGGCATCTGTGTTGCCGACTGGCCTGTGGTCATCAAGGCTCCCAATGTGATCGTTCGCTTCATGCGGTTCCGGCTTGGCAACATCTATGCCGACAAGGGGCAGGGCGGCCACGAGGGTGACGGCTTTGGAGGCTTTGATGGTCATGACATCATGGTGGACCATTGTTCCGTGAGTTGGAGCATCGACGAGTGCCTGTCGGTCTACGGCAACGACCGCATGACCGTGCAGTGGTGTATTGTCAGTCAGAGCCTGCGCAATGCCGGACACGTGAAAGGCTCGCACGGCTATGGTGGCAACTGGGGCGGCAGAGGAGCCACCTATCACCATAATCTTCTGGCTCACCACGACTCGCGTGTGCCGCGTCTCGGCGACAGACCCTATCTTGCCGATGGGGTTACGCCAAATCTCATAGACACTACCGATCTGAGAAACAATGTGATGTACAACTGGGCAGGAAACGGATGCTATGGTGGAGAGGCCATGCACGTGAATATCGTGAACAACTACTATAAGCCAGGACCCGCTACCAACCAGCGTGGAGGCGCTTACCGCTATCGCATCGCAGGTATCGGAGTGCGCAGTACTCCGGGCAAGGCAGCTTATGGCGTTTGGGGAAAATATTATGTCGACGGAAATGTCAATCCCGACTGGAACAATATGACACGCAACAACTGGGCTTACGGCATCTATCAGCAGGTGAGCAGCAGTAACCTCAACTGGAATCAAGCTACGCGCGACTCGATCAAGCTCTCGGAACCGCTCCACTTCATGCGTGTCACCACACACTCGGCTGAAGATGCCTACCATCGTGTACTCGACTATGCGGGAGCCTCGCTTCACCGCGACTCCGTGGACGAGATGATTGTAAACGATGTGGTGAATGGTTTGGCTTCTCACACTGGAAAAATTGTGAGCAGCAAGGGAGCTGATTTGCCGGGCATCATTGATAATCCGTGGGACAACCGTCCGGATGGCGTCGACAGTGCAAGCTACAATCCGTGGCCTGTGCTTAAGAGCGAGCCGGCACAGCGCGATACCGATGGCGACGGCATCCCTGACGAGTGGGAGAGTGCAAACGGTCTTGATCCCTACAATGCTGCTGACGGTGCCATGATCACTTCCGACGGCTACACCAATCTTGAGCACTACATCAACAGTATCGTAGCCCATATCATGGAGGCCGAAAACGAAGGGGGAACAGAGGAAGGCGATATTCAGACGGTTGAAGGAACAGGCACCGGCATGTTCACCATCAGCAACAGCACACACACCGACGGGTGGAATTTCGCTCAGGGATATGCCATCAGCAATGATGACAACAAAGGCTATACATCCAATGGCGACTACGTGCGCTTCTTTGCCAACACGCTCTACACCATCTCGTTGCCCAAGAATGTCAATGTCACTGAGGTGACCGTCACGGGTCAGGCTTACCGTGCGTCACGTCCGTCTTATCTTGCGGAATTGGGAGGTCAAACCTTCAATAGCGGTCTCTATACCTTCACGCGTGGTACAGAATCAGCTTATACCATCAAGTTTGACAAGACTGCGGTAGGGACTCTTTCTTTTAGATTCTCTGCCGACACCGATGTGAAGATTACGCTCAAGACGGGGGTCACCAGTGGCATCAAGAATATTCTGAAAGCGGTATCTCGGGACTGTCTTTCCGACAACATCGTCTACAGCATTGACGGGCGCAAGCTTGGCAGCATCAGCGATCTCAAAGCGCTGCCGAGGGGCGTCTATATTTGCAACCACAAGAAAATAGTGAATAAATAGGTAGAATGAAGTGTCGGAAAGAGGGGGAAACGTCAGTTTTTCCCCCTTCAAACGAGAAAAAGTAACCGCACAGGATGATTCTTTCTCTCTAATTTTGCAACAGAGACCTATAAACAATTTAATAACAGATCATGAGAAAGTTTACACTTATTCTGGTAGCAGTATTATCTGCTTTCTGTCTGCAGAGTCAGGCACAGACCGGTCCCACTTGGGCCATCATCGACACGTGCAAGACGACGGTCGTTGACCAAAACGCAATCTTTAGTGTTCCGTCAGACGACTATCTTGACATCACCAAGGCATGGATTCCTTCCGACTCGACGGCGGGCAAGCCGAAGACAAAGGCTGATGGCGATGGCATCATGCAGTTCGACAACATGCGCAAAGGCAACTTTGCCGTATTCCATCTCAATGTCACCTCCGAGTCCAAGGTTAAGGTGAACATGCAGATGGCCACGAAGCAGGCTGCCGCAACGGTGGAGTTTGCGCTATTCAATGCTGACCATGAGCTGGAGCAGGACATCCTCGTCAATGCCACGAACACCGGCAACTGGAGCAAGTTTGCCGACAATTATTTCATCACCGACAAGGCTGTGAAAGCTGGAGAGAAGACTTTGGTGATCATCTTTGATGGCACCAAGGAGACCGTGAATCTGCGGCAAGTCCAGTGGACGAAGTTCGGTAATCAGGCCACCTACTCTTGCTACACCAATATCGTCAGCGATGACGACAATGAGCATGCCGGAACCATCACCATGTCGCCCAGTGCCAGCTCCTTCATTGAGGGCACCGAGATTACCGTTACCGCTACTCCTGCCGAAGGATACAAGTTCCTCTGCTGGAAAGACATTGACGGTGACGTGCTCACCACCTCCAACTCTTACACCTTTAATATCTATGAGGACACAGACCTTGATGCCTACTTCAAGAAACTCAATATGGTGAATGCCATCCCGGGAACCGTTGATCCCAACACCATGACCAAAGGCGGAAAGAACGGTGATGTCGCCGCGGTGGAAGCCGGCACGAAGAATGCACCGCGATTCATCACTGACTATGAGAACAAGGAGAATGCCGACACGCTGAATATCATGAATGGCGTGGAATATCTCAACAACTTCCGTGACGGTGACTTCCTGACGCTGAAGGTCAGCGTGGCCAAGCAGGCTAAATACTATATCAACTGCCTGGCCGCATCCAAGCAGTCTCAGCCCCACTTTGCAGTGGTCTTTGTCAACGAGGACGGCACGACTGCCGACTCTGTCAACGTCAATGTGCCGTCAACCGGACAGTGGTTCAACTACACCAAGGTCAATGCGCAGACCAAAGTGGAAATTCCGACAACCGTCAACAAGGTCGTCATCTACTTCCATGAGGACGGTGCCAAAAAATATACCGAGAATATCATGAACCTCAGCTTCTCTGAGGCTGTGGCAGACCCGACGCTTGATGCTGAGGGCAAGAGCATCCTCATTGGTGGCACCACATCCGGAATCACAATGATCAAGGGTGATGTGAAGAATGGCAAGAATGCTCCTGCTTACAACCTGAGTGGCCAGCGCGTCAGCAGCGACTACAAAGGCATCGTGGTGCGCAACGGCAAGAAATACATTGTTAGATAAAGTAATAAGTGAAGGCGGCATGCCGTTATACATATAAGTAAGGTGTGCCGCCTTTTTTTCAAACTATGCAAAAGAATAAAGCATTCATCGTCTCGCTGCTGTTCGCGGCAATGCCTGTGGCTGCCCAACAGTTGCCCTATCAGAATCCTCAGCTCTCTCCGTTGGCACGCGCCCGTGACCTGTGCGCCCGTCTCACGCTGGAGGAAAAGTCGCAACTCATGCGCAACTCGTCACCGGCCATTCCCCGGCTGGGTATCCCCCAGTTTGAATGGTGGAGCGAGGCACTGCATGGCATAGCCCGCGACGGCTATGCCACGGTATTTCCGCAGAATACCGGCATGGCGGCTTCGTGGGACGATGCGCTGCTTTACCGGGTGTTTTGTGCCGTTGCTGACGAGGCAGTAGCCAAAAACAATATCGCCAGACGCAGTGGCGAGATCAAGAAGTACCAGGGCGTGAGCATTTGGACGCCCAACGTAAACATCTTCCGCGATCCGCGTTGGGGACGGGGAATGGAAACCTATGGCGAGGATCCCTATCTGACGACGCGCATGGGCTTGGCTGCTGTCAATGGTTTGCAGGGGCAGGACTACACCAATCATAAAAAACAAAACTACTATAAGACACTGGCTTGTGCCAAACATTTTGCTGTGCACAGCGGACCGGAGTGGAACCGCCATGTGTTCAACATTGAGAATTTGCCCGAGCGTGACCTGTGGGAGACTTATCTGCCGGCCTTCAAGTCGCTTGTCCGCGACGGACATGTGCGTGAGGTGATGTGTGCTTACCAGCGCATCGACGGAGAGCCCTGCTGTGGCAACAACCGCTACCTGGCTCAGATCCTGCGCGGTGAGTGGGGCTATGACGGACTCGTGGTCAGCGACTGCGGTGCCATCGGTGACTTCTATCGGGAGGGGCGGCACCATGTGGTGAACTCCTCGCAGGAAGCATCGTCGATGGCCGTTCGTGCCGGAACGGATGTGGAGTGCGGCGGCGTCTACGCCTCACTGCCGCGTGCCGTGAAGAAGGGACTCATCGCTGAGAGCACGATCGACACAAGTGTGGTCAGACTGTTGAAGGCCCGTTTTGAGGTGGGTGACTTCGACGATGAGACGCTGGTGCCATGGAAGCGCACGGGCGAGGAAATGATTGCCACACCGGAGCATCATCAGCTGGCTTTGCAGATGGCACGGGAAAGCATGGTGCTCTTGCAGAACCGCAATAACATTTTGCCTTTGAGGGGGAATTTGAAGATTGCGGTGATGGGTCCCAATGCAAACGACTCGGTGACGCTGTGGGGCAACTACAATGGTTATCCGACTGCCACGACGACTATCCTGCAAGGCATACGGTCGAAAGACGGAAACGTGAAATATATCAGTGGCTGTGGCTATACCCGCAACGAGATCAGCGAAAGTCATTATGGCGAAATCGCTACTCCCGACGGACAAAAGGGTATGAGGGCCACTTACTGGAACAATACCGGCATGAAGGGCGATCCGGTAGCAACAGCGACGATGCGTGAGCCCATCAACCTGAGTAATGGCGGCAACACGGTCTTTGCTCCCGGCGTGAATCTTGAGGACTTCTCGGCTGCCTACGAGGGCGTGTTCACCCCGAAGGAGAGCAACACGCTGATTGTGAGGCTCGCGAGCGATGACAAGGGTAGGGTGATCATCAACGGCGACACGGTCATCAACAGTTGGAAGGTGCGCCATCGTGTCAGCGAGTCTGCAAAGGAATATAAGTTTGAGGCAGGCAAGCACTACAACATCCGTGTGGAGTATGCGCAGGAAAAGGATATGGCTGTTTGTCAGTTCGACATACTTCGCAAGGCGCCCATCACTGCTCAGGACATCGTTGCGAAGGCAGCCGACGCCGACGTCGTGGTGTTTGCCGGAGGCATTTCTCCACGTCTGGAGGGCGAGGAGATGAGCGTCAGGGATCCGGGCTTCCGCGGTGGCGACCGCACGAGCATAGAGCTGCCCGCTGCTCAGCGCGAGGTGGTACGCCTTCTCAAGGAGGCTGGCAAGAAAGTGGTCTTTGTCAACTGCAGCGGTGGCGCGATGGCATTGAGACCGGAAGCCGAGAACAGCGAGGCGATCCTGCAGGCTTGGTATGGTGGAGAGAGTGGGGGCCAGGCTGTGGCCGACGTGCTTTTCGGTGACTGCAATCCCGGCGGCAAGCTGCCTGTTACTTTCTACCAAAGCGACAAGGATCTGCCCGACTTCCTCGACTATCACATGACGAACCGCACATACAGATATTTCAAGGGGCAGCCGCTGTGGGCTTTCGGCTACGGCTTGAGCTATACGACATTTAAACTTGGAAAAGCCTGTGTGAGCGATAGTCGCAATGGCGGCAAGACTGTCAGTGTGAACGTAAAGAATACGGGCAGAATGGCCGGCACGGAGGTGGTGCAAGTGTATATAAAGGATCCCAAAGACATCAACGGACCCACGAAAACCCTGCGGGGCTATCGGCGTGTGACGTTGCAGCCCGGTGAAAGTAAAACGCTGACCATAGACCTGCCACGGGAGAATCTCGAACTTTGGGACGCTTCGACGAACACGATGCGGGTGAAGCCCGGAAAGATTCAGATTCTCGTCGGTACCAGCAGCCGTCAGCAGGATCTGCAAGTGTTGGGCACGCGGCTATGATGCGTAAGAATTGTGATTGGAAAAAGTAAAATTCATCAATAGCATATACTTTAAAAAGACAAATCTATATGATCATGCAATATCAGGAAAAGGGCAGCAAAGGTTATCTGGCTGCCATCGTCATGGTTGCCGTCTTGGGCGGTCTGCTCTTTGGCTACGACACCGCCGTAATCTCCGGTGCCGAGAAAGGCTTGCAGGCCTTCTTCCTCGGTGCGTCCGACTTCAAATATACCGATTTCATGCATGGCTTCACGTCGTCGTCGGCGCTTATCGGCTGTATCGTCGGCTCGGGTCTTAGCGGTTTCTTTGCCGGGAGGTTCGGGCGCAAGCGCTCGCTGGTCTTTGCCGGCATCTGCTTCTTCATCTCGGCATGGGGCAGCATGAGCCCCGAGACTTTCGACCTGCTGCCCTATGGCAGACCGTCGTGGGATCTGCTCGTCGTGTTCAACGGCTATCGTGTTCTCGGTGGCATCGGCGTGGGCATGGCATCGGCTATCTGTCCGATGTATATTGGCGAGGTGGCTCCCAGCAACATCCGTGGCATGCTTGTCAGCTTCAACCAGTTTGCCATTATTTTCGGTCAGTTGGTGGTTTATTTCGTTAACTTTCTCATTCTTGGAGAGCACACCAATCCGGTGATCGAATCCATCGGCCAGGGCTTCTCTGCCGTCATGCCGAATAGCGATCCGTGGACCATCTCCACGGGCTGGCGCTACATGTTCGGTTCGGAGTGTGTGCCCGCCGGCCTGTTCACCATACTCATCTGCTTTGTGCCGGAGACGCCGCGCTATCTCGTGATGAAGGGTCAGGAGAGCAAGGCGTTGAACATTCTCGCCCGCATCAGTGGAATGACGATAGCCCGGCAGACCTTAGACGCCATCAAAGACACCACAGAGGAGAAGACCGAAAAGCTGTTCTCCTTCGGATTCTTGTGTGTGTTCGTGGGCATCATGCTTTCCGTGTTCCAGCAGGCGGTAGGCATCAACGCCGTGCTGTACTATGCACCGCGCATCTTCTCCGACATGGGTCTTGACAATCCTATGGTGACGACGGTGATCATGGGAGTCATCAACATCTCGTTTACTCTCATCGCTGTCTTCACGGTGGATAAGTTAGGGCGCAAGCCTTTGCTTATCACTGGCTCGCTGGGGATGGCCATCGGTGCCTTTGCCGTGGCGCTGACCTTTGGCAATAGTTCACTGAGCATCGTGACGATGGTCGCCCTCATGGTCTACTCGGCCAGCTTCATGTTCTCTTGGGGGCCGATCTGCTGGGTGTATATGGCGGAGCTCTTCCCCAACACCATACGCTCGTCGGCAACCGCCATCGCGGTAGCGTTTCAGTGGATATTCAACTTCATCGTCTCGGCATCTTTCGTTCCGATGTTTAACATGCATCTGACGAAAGGTGATAACTTCGGGCATTGGTTCACCTACGGCTTATACGGTATCATCTGCGTCGTCGCTGCGCTTTTCGTGTGGAAGCTCGTACCGGAGACAAAGGGTAAGACGCTGGAGGATATGTCGAACTTGTGGAGAAACAGAAGCAGGCGTTAACGTTTTGCTTCCCTTGTTTAAACGTTTTTTCTCCACTCGTGGGACGTGCAGAGTTTTTCAAAGTGATTAGTCCTGTAGTGATGTGTGTTAGCTATCAGACTATGCAAATTCTATATGAAGACAAAGAACTCCGCAGGACTGTTTCTGCGCTTTTTGCTTGTTTACCACTTTCTGAACAGCTCGAAGCCGAACTTGCAGCCAAAGACGCGGTTGCCCC
>Ga0256406_1002696_pt1 | contig 24198 bp, 28 predicted proteins | sample RumenRJG_03DNA_FD_185986 | JGI IMG/M metagenome (GOLD analysis project Ga0256406, IMG submission 185986) | Bovine rumen microbial communities from Lethbridge, Alberta, Canada - RJG_03 | ecosystem: Host-associated > Mammals > Digestive system > Stomach > Rumen | place: Canada: Alberta | collected...
ATAACAGAATGGCTAAATACCGCGAACTGTTGAAAATTCGAGACTCTTTCCTCATGCCTTCAAAAGCAGAAAAAAAATATTGAATCAGTCTGAAACTAACACTTGACATTGGCTTTTACATAACAGAATGGAACATGTTTCAGGAGGTAGAGATGCTGCAGAAACGTATTATGAATACAAAACCGCTGAAATTGTTTCTGTTATGTGCCGGACTGATGCTCATCTACAGCTTCGGCGGTGCTCTGCTGTACGGGATCGGCGGCATGAAAGCTTATGTGATCGGAAGGTTTCTGTTCGGCTTACTGTGCCTGTTTCTGTTTCTGAAAGTCAGAAAGGGAAACAGACTGGTGAATGAAAAAAGACCCTGGTATGAGAAACCGACGCTGTGTGCGGTATTTCTGATTATCTTCATCGGGCTGTACATGCTGGATATATTTGATGTGATCGGCAATATCAGCGCACTGCTGCGCCAGTCCCGTACTTCAATTATCACCAATACTTTACTGGCATTGACCGCCGGTATCTTTGAAGAGACGCTGTTTCGCGGCTTCGGGGCAGATACATTTGCGGCCTGGTATAAAGGAGCGAAACATCCCTTATGCTGGAGTGCATTATGGACCTCATTGATCTTCGGCCTCTGTCATCTTGGCAATATGGATGGCACCAACAATATGCAGGTATTGATTCAGGTGTTCTATGCGGTTATGCTCGGGCTGGCATTGTTTGCCTGCAGGCTGTTAAGCAATGGCATGGGACTGCCGGCTGTGCTGCATTTTCTGATCGATCTGCAGCCGGATCTGATGAGCAGGGATGTGGCAGCCGGCCCGTTCTATTACTATGTGCTGGTTTTTCTGCCGATCGCTCTGCTTGCTTTCTGGACGGTCTTTCAGCTGGAAAAGAAAATGAAGGGAAAAGAATATGGAATATAAGTTAATGGCATTGGACATGGATGGAACGCTTTTAAAGAGTGATAAAAGCGTGGATCCGCATACACTTGAAAGTATCCGGAAAGCACAGGATGCCGGCAAGATCATTGTGATCTGCAGCGGCCGGGCCATGGCAGAGATGAAGGCGTACCGCGATGCGTTTACAGATGCAGGCATCCGTTACTATATCTGTGAAAGCGGAGCCTATCTGTATGATGCTTTGAAGAATCAGGCGGTGGCGGTACATCCGATTGCCCATGAATGTCTGCCCCTGATCTTTTCCGTCATGGATCAGGAAGACATGATGGTACAGATGATGGTTCATTCCCATTCCAATGTGACCGGAAGTCAGATTGAAAACATGGCCCACTGGCAGATGGAAGTATATATTCCGCTGTATGAAACATGTACTGACAAATGGAATGATGTCATAGCCTATGGACGCAGGGTGTATGAGAAAAACGAACCGATTGAAAAGATCAATCTCTATCATACAGATCCAGCGGCAAGAAACCGTACCCGTAACAGAATTCTATCCGGTTTATCCGATCCGTCCCTGCTGAAGCTTGTTGATGCGGAAACAACCTCCCTTGAGATCAGCGGCAGTGAAGCAGACAAGGGAAGCGGACTCATGGAAATGGCAGAGTATCTGGGAATCGATCGCAGACAGGTCATTGCCGTAGGGGATGCGGATAATGATCTGACCATGCTTGAGAATGCGGGTCTGCCGGTCGCAATGGGCAATGCCAATGAACACGTATTAAGCTATGTGAAAGAGAATGGTGCAGTCACGAAGGACAATGATCATGATGGCTGCGGCGCAGCCATCAGACAGTTTCTTCTGAAGGAGAATATATGACACCTGTACAGAAACATGGATTCTGGTCTCTGCTTGCCTTGGCTGCCATGATCATGGCAGTCGTTACCGGGCATCAGATCATGCGTCAGAACTGACAGGAAGCGTACGTGCTTCCTGTTTTTCTGTGGTAAGGTATTAGCTGAAGGAAGTGATCACATGCGTCTGAATGAAGCAGAACTGAAGAAGAATTACCAGGATGTGAAAGAGCGGATTGCCCGCGCTGCCCAAAGGGCAGGCCGTGATCCTGCAGAGATAAAGCTGTTAGCCGTCAGTAAGACCAAGCCGCTGGAAGATATACAGGTACTGTATGAACAGGGACAGACAGCCTTCGGCGAGAACTATGCGCAGGAACTGGCAGGCAAGGCAGAAGCCATGCCGGATCTTGAATGGCATATGATCGGCCATCTTCAGCGCAACAAAGTGAAATATATCATTGATAAAGTAAAGCTGACCCATGCAGTTGATTCGCTGCGTCTGGCAGAAATGATTGAAAAAGAAGCTGTCTCTCATGATACTGAAGCCAATATCCTTTTAGAAGTAAATATGGCCGAAGAAGAAAGCAAGTTCGGGTTTAAAGCAGAAGAAACAGCCGAAGCAGCTGAAGCGATCGGAAAGCTGGAACACGTGCATATTCTAGGACTGATGACATCTGCTCCGTTCACGAACGATCCGGAAACAAACCGTCCGTATTTCAGAGCCATGAAAGAGCTCGCTCAGACCATTACGGAAAAACACTTTGACAATGTGAAGATGGACATTCTTTCCATGGGCATGACCCGCGACTTTGAAATAGCCATTGAAGAAGGCGCTACGATTGTCAGAGTCGGAACAGCACTGTTCGGTGAAAGAGAATACGGAAATAAGGAGAAGTTATAAGAGAGCTGCGAAGAAAGAAGACAGACATCTATGGCCGCCAATGGCATTAAGTTAAACCCTGTAGTTGGAGCTTGATGCCGTCGGATGAATCGGCTGATGAACCGCACTGATGATTTATATATCATCGGTGCGGCTTTTTTTGCTGAGACACCTTCTTTTTCCCTTTGGCAGCCCACGACAAAAATGACAGAATGCTCTCCTGTGTTGAAAATGGATGGATTTGTTCTCATAAACGTTCTATCTTGTTCTCGTTAAGCAGACCTGTACGTAAACAATTTTGCTGATTGAGCACGTATATGTCTTGCATAAGATCTTCCTGATCGGATTGGGGTCAGGAATTTTTTTATTCTGAGGATCAGCTTCTTTTCATCTATATGGTTATCGATCAGAAAAGGCTGCCCTTAGAAGATCTGATTCATACAGCAGATAAATCACGGTCTGATATCTGTGGCATTCTGCGGGAAGGACTGCGGTCTTTCCTGTTTTTCAATGCATGCCCGCAGACGGAATGTAAAGACTCTTTTTCCATCCTTGATCCGTATACCGGCCAGATAGCCGGTGGTATCGGAAAGAAAAGGCTGTTTTCTTTCCTTTGCCAGTTTCATCATCGGGGCAAGCTGAAGAATGTTGATATGGGAAAGGTCGGTCAGGTTGACGACCTCTGAAATATGAATGCCGTGAGGCACTACAACCGCTTCCGGCTGAATCGGAATCCGTTTTTCATCCAGGATATACCGGTAGGTACCGATGCCGATGCGCAGGGGAACATTCTGATCCATGATGGGGCCGTTCAGTATATCTTTTGAAATGTAGAGACAGGTTGTTGTCTCAAAGTAGTATTGAGGCACCATGGAACGGAAGAGTTTTGAAATGGAATGGTAAGGCGGATAGAAGTCGATTTTATCATCGATAGAAGTCATCAGGGAAGCTTCCTGGCTGTAGCTTTTCTTTGTCTCATACAGATGTTTCTTCTCAAATGCAATGTATCTGAGTTCTTCCTGCAGCAGGCGTATCTTTTCCTGCAGTTCCTTCTCTTTATCTTCCATAAAATCGATTCGGGTATGGGAAGGATCTGTGTAAAAGGTGCTGATTTCCTGCAGGGAAAAGTCAAATGCTCTGAGTTTTCTGAGGTAGATCAGAGCTGCCAGATCCTCATCTGTATAGTCATAGTAGCCATTATCCTGTCTGTGGGGAGAGAGAAAGCCCATCTGCCGGTACATCCGGATGGTTTCCGGGCTGGTAAAAGACGTTTTTGCGATTTCGTTCACTTTCATAGTCGGCCTCTATTGACTCTGTAGTGACTACAGGGTTTATGTTAACAATATCACAAGTTTTCAGGGAAAAGAAGACAAGGAGAAAGAGAAATGAAAGAAAAGAATGGCTTCAGGCTTGGCACTGTCGGGTTGTTTGCGGCTGCCATGGTCCTGTCCCTTGTTCCTGCATGCGGGACAAAAAGCAGTACGTTCACTGGTACAGCACCAGGTAAAAATGGTGATGTAACGGTCGAAGTTGTCTATGAAGACAATACCATCAAGTCGGTTACGGTAACCAGCCAGAAAGAAACAAAGGGCATTGCGGATCCGGCTCTGGAACAGGTGCCGGAGCGCATTGTTGATGCCAACAGCATCAACGTGGATACGGTATCCGGTGCGACGGTTACTTCCAATGCGATCATCAATGCGACAAAGAATGCATTGGAAAGCGGCGGTGTTGATACCGGCAGGATGGCTTCAGTGGCCCATAAGAATGTGGATGTCAGCTACTCACCAGGCACATATACCGGAACCGGTACGGGTTATAACGGTCCGATCAATCTGAAAGTTACTTTCACAAAGGACGGTATCAAGGACATTGATTACAGTGACAACATCGAAACAGCCCATATCGGCAAGCCTGCCTTTGACTGGCTGGTGGATGATGCCAAGGAAGCCAACGGCTCCGGCATTGACTCTGTTTCCGGTGCGACTTTCACTTCTGCCGGTTTCAAGGAAGCGCTGGCAGATGCGGCCGAGCAGGCCAAGGCAAGCGATCTGGACGGCTTCAAGTCCAATACGGTGCTTCATAAAGCCCAGGATCCGGTCGATGAAACATATGACGTGGTTGTCGTTGGCGGCGGCGGTGCCGGCATGGCGGCAGCTGTACAGGCAGCCCAGAATGGCGATACGGTTGCGGTGATTGAAGAAAACTGTGAGATCGGCGGCAATACCGTAGCTTCCGGCGGTCAGTTCCAGAGTGTACAGAAGTATCTGGTCTGGGATGAGAATGATCCGGATGCCACTACGGGCACTTACAAAGGCGTTACCTATGACAAGGTCAAGGAAGCGACAGGCAATATTGAAGTACTCAGAACCATTGAAAACTGGAATGAAGATGAATTCGATCCGGATTACTTCAAGGACCACAAGTTTACAGCAGGTGATATTGATACTCTTTCCAAAGCCGGTGTCCATAAGGAATATCTGCCTACATTACAGGCTCTCAAGAAGGAAATCAAAGCCTACCTTGACTGGGCTGAACCGCAGCTGGCAGCAGGCAAGGCAGAAAGCGATCTGACGCTGTTCTCTACTGTCAACCTGCATATCTTCCAGACCTATTATGGCGGTCTGCGTCCCAATAATGATCAGAGTGAATGGGTATACGGCGATTATGATCTTGTCTCTCAGTTCATCAACGGCGGTCAGGATCTCAAGGGCTGGCTGGAAGACCAGGGTGCTCTGTTTGATGAATCCGTACAGCCTACGATTGTCGGCGCATTATGGAACCGTGAAAACGACTTCATGGGATGTGACCTGGATGGGGATGGCAAAGCTGATGCGGATGGCACCAATGCCAAAGGAAAGACCGTATGGAATACATACTTTGCGACAACGGAAAACACGCTGCTCAAGACATCTCCTACTGCTTCTGACAACCATATCTATCTCAGAACAAAAGCAGATTCCCTTGTCACAGACGGCGATAAAGTAACCGGTGTCAAAGCAGAACAGTATGACGGTACGGAAGTTACCCTGCATGCCAATAAGGGTGTTGTTCTTGCGACCGGCGGCTATGCGGCCAATATCAAGCGTGTCATGGAAACCAATGAATACTGGGCTGACGGTGATATCACGGAAAAGACGGAGACGACCAACCGTTCTTCTTTAGTCGGGGATGGAATCGATATGGCTGAGAAGGTCAATGCCGGTACAACCGGTATGGGCTGGACTCAGCTGATGCCGATCAGCTGGGTTGATAACGGCGATCTGGCTTTCGGCGGCGGCAACTATGCCATCTATATCAATCCGACAACCGGCAGGCGCTATGTCAATGAAACAAGTGAGAGAGATGTTCTGTCACTGGCTGAATTTGAAAACGGAGTTACCTATGATGATGCCAACGGTACCGTCATTGAAATCGCAAACTCTGATCAGGCGATCCCCGGTCCGTATCCTTATGGAACGCCGAAGGATGATGATCTGACCTTATGGGAAAGCGATGTTGAAAACAGACAGAATACAAGAACTGTGGATCAGCTGGATGATCTTTTCAGTGAGCTTGGCTTCAAGTGCACGGGTGAACAGGTCAGACAGACCATTGAAACATATGACAAGGCACTGATGGAGGGCAAAGAGAGTTCTCTTGATGTCAATAAGACAGGCTGGACACGTCTGATCGGCAATGCTGAAAAAGATGAAAACGGCAATTACAAGGAAGATACTTATACACTGGACGGTGTCAAGCTCAAGATCAGACTGCTGGCACCAAGCACCCACCATACCATGGGCGGTGTTACCATTGATGAAAACAGACACGTTCTTGACAAGGACGGCAAGGCCATTGACGGTCTGTATGCGGCAGGTGAAGTCACCGGCGGTATTCATGGCGGCAACAGACTTGGCGGCAATGCCATTGTTGAAATCTTTGTTTCAGGCCGTACCGCAGCCAATGCGATCGACGCTGACAATCAGTAACCTCTTTAGAAACAGACGCATGAGCATCTGTTTCTTTTATTTGTGGTAGAATCTTTCTCAGGAGTAAAAGAAACAATGATAAAAGCAGTATTCCTGGATTATTCCGGCACCGCGGTGTCGATTGAAGGAAAAGATATGAATGAAATGATCCGTATCATCGTGAAAGCTGCCAGAGGCACAGCGGTTCCCAAGGAACTGGTGAAATACTGGTTTGAAAGACTGGATGAAAAGGAAAGGACATGTATTCTGGATGCTTATCAGGATGAAGATGCCCTGGTCTATGAAGTGCTGAAGGAAGTGGAACATAAGTACGGTTTTGAAACAGACCGTGATCGTCTCCATGATCTGAACCAGCATATCTGGCGTACGGCAGATCTGTTTGCGGATACAGAGTCTTTCTTTGCACATACTTCCGTACCGATCTATGTATTGACCAACAATACGGCATCCTATGTCATGAACAACCTGTTGCAGAAGGGTGTATCACCGGCAGGGGTGATATCAGCAGATGATGTCAGAGCGTTCAAGCCGCATCATCTGATCTTTGAAAAAGCCCTGCAGACCGCCGGCTGTCAGCCATCAGAAGCACTGCATATCGGTGATTCATTGACGAGTGATGTGCTTGGGGCATTGAAATGCGGTATTCAGGCTGTCCTGCTGGATCGCAAGAACAGAATGGAAGCAGGTACACATGCGATTCAGGATGAAAAGGGCAGAGAATACACATATACCTGTGTGCATTCCCTGGATGATGTGAATATATGAGAAAGATTCTTTTTCTAGGTGATTCCAATACATACGGCTTTGATCCGGATCACGGCAGATATCCTTCCTCCATACGGTGGCTGGACACAGCCAACCGCATTCTCTCTGCCAAAGCCATTATTCTGGTCAATGCAGGGATGAATGGAAGAGAAATACCTGTTTCTGAAGAAGAGATCAATTCAGCTTTGCTGAAGTGTCATGAGGATGCCTGCGATACCATGGCTGTCATGCTTGGCTCCAATGATCTGCTGAATATGATGAAGCCGGATGCACAGGAAGCAGGTGAGCGGATGAAGGCATTTCTGCAGCGGGTTCCAGAAAAGATGGGACTTATCCTGGCGGTGCCGCCGCGCATGAAAGTTTCCGATGAAGGCGGTTTCTGTCCGGATGAAAGGACTGTCAGGGCAGTGGAAGAGCTTGTGCCGGTATACCGGAAGCTTGCCGGACAGTTTCATGCCCAGTTCATCAATACCCAGAACTGGCCGCTGGATCTGAGCTATGACGGCGTTCATCTGTCACAGGCCGGCCATCAGTCATTTGCTTTCAATATGATTCAGTCATTGATATAGGTACTTGGCAGACATGTGTCTGTTTCAGGTATGCTGACAGCAGGAAAGGATAAAACCATGCAGATATATACCTGTCAGTTCCGCAGAGATTATCCGGCGAAAAAACCGGTGGGAACAATTAAAGCTGATGCGGCCGGGGTTACCTTCAGCTGGCCGGAAAAACAGGATGTTCATCAGAAGGAATGTTCCCGCACCATCAGTTATGATCAGATTGAAAAGGTCACATGCAGAGAAATCACAAAACAGCATGAGATCGGCGACCGTCTGGCCGGCTATCTGCTGTGGCTTGTGGGCACGGCGGCAGCTTATGCATTTGTCGGTACGGATCTCATCATGCATATCCTGAACCATCCAATTGTCTCTTTAGGCTGGGATATTATCTTTCTGATCAGCGCTGCGGCTTACCTTCTGCCTCAGACTGTCAAAGCACGCCGCAGAATCAGACGGTGGCATGGCTGTGTACTGCAGATTGAAGTACAGAGTTCAGACAGTATGACTGCGGTAGGCTTTGACGAGGATATCGAAGCAGTCAGACTGGCCGGGCAGGTGATTCAGCAGAATCTTTCAGAATATCAGAATCATTCCTGTGAAACAGGATCAGCACAATGATTCTGTTTTATTTTACTCACTTTTGTGAGTAATATTGCAGAATATGGGGGTTTGTAACCTATTTCATTTTAATGTGTCGTATAATAACGGCAGATAAAGCAGAAAATTTCATGAACCGGCAGTTCATGAAAGCTGTGATACAATGGACATGGCAGAGCAAAGCAAAGATTGGAGTATGCTGCATGGATGACCAGTACAGAAAAATACAATTTCGAACAATCATTCTTTTTACGGTACTGATTGTAGCAGTCTCTCTTTTTCTTGTTATTCTGTTCAACTTTCGCACCAGCAATATACTGAATACAACGGCTCTGTCTTTATTGACATCTGAAAACAGTCAGAGAGAAAAAAATACCAATCAGATCATGAACCGGTGTGAACTTGATGTGACCTATCTGTATACGGCAGAGTATGATCCGGCAGACGGAACAGAGGCTGAACGGAATGCCCTTGAAGACAGAATCAATGAAGCAGGCGTCAATGCGGACTATCGTGATTTTGCCATTGTATTCAATGATGATTCCAGTATCGGCCGGCTCAGTGAAACAACCCGGGAACTGTACGATGATGAAAGTATCTATACCGGGCTGAGTAATCTTCTGGAAAGCAGGCATGACAGCTGGGTTTCTTATATGCAGGGCTCAAAGTCCTGTCTTTACTATCTGAACCGCTTCAATGACAATGCCATTGCCGTTGTTTCCCTGGATAAGAGTGTTTTTTCCTCTTATTACAGAAAAAGCAAGGCTATAAAAGGGACAAGTGTTTCCCTGGTGGATGAAGACGGCAGTGTGGTGTACTGCAGCGACAGCACGCTGATCAATACCAATTTTGATAAGACCGGTTTTATGGCTGTACAGAATATTCTGAGCGGTACGGAAAATGTCAATGACACCTATTATATCTGCGATACCTGTGATAACGGCATGAAGGTTATTGTCACTGTTACCAGCAGTGAGATACTTGCGGAAAACAGAAAAGCATTCATTGAAACTCTCTTGATCATGGCGGGCATGGTAATTGTTGTTATGATTTACGGCCTGCACCGGGTCAGAGCCATGAACAGTTCTCAGGATTCTCTGTTCGGATCACTGCAGGAGAAAGCCCAGCATGATCAGATGACAGGTCTTTATACCAAGACCCAGTTTGCCAGCAATGCCGATACGAAGATGAAGGAAAGAGGGCCGCAGAATGATGACAGCAGATGTACGTTCACGATTCTTGACCTTGATAACTTCAAGTCCATCAACGATGGCTACGGTCATATTGCCGGGGATGATGTCATCCGTGAGTTCTCAAGACTGCTCAATGAGATATTCGATGACAAGCGCTATATGGTTGGAAGACTCGGCGGTGATGAATTCGGTGTGTTCGGCTGCTTTGACATCTGGGATGATGAAACTCTGATCCGTGAAGTCAATGGCAGATTATGGAATCTGAGATACCGCTTCCGTACCAGTGAAGTCGGAAAACGCCTCGGCATCCCGGTCCTTTCCTACAGTTCCGGCACCGTCATTTCAAAAGAAGATGAAAAGACATTTGCCGAGCTCTATAAACGGGCAGACAGCCTTCTGTATAACGGCAAGAAGACGGGCAAGGGCAAAGATATCAATGAACTGAGTGAAAAGGAGGATCATCATGTTTAGAAAAATCGGCAGAGACTCCTTCATCCTGGCACTTGTTCTTTCTCTATTTGCGGCTTTTTCCCTCGGCTTTGTCGTTGTGCATGATACGCGCCAGGTCGAAAACAGGAAGATTAAATCACGTGTCACGATCAGCTGGTGGGGCAGCGACGGCCGTACTGAATATATGCTGAAGGCATTGACAGCCTATGAGAAAGCAAATGACGGCGTATCGGTCACGCCATACTACAGCATGAGCCAGGGCTATTCAGACCGTTTTGATATGCTGATGAAGGCCGATCAGGAAGCGGATGTCATGCTGATTGATGATGAAATGCTGGAAAAGTACAATGATGCTTTTCTGACTCTGGATGACTGTAAAGATCTGGATCTTTCTTCATTTGAAAAGTCAGAGCTCACCACCGGTATGTTGGATGGAAAGCTCAAGGCAGTTCCTCTGACCTGGAATATGATGACATTTGCCTATAATAATGACATTCTCTACAGCCTCGATATGAAAACTCCTGAAACATGGGATGATCTGATTGCAGACGGCAGGGTGATGCAGCGCAGTTCCCGCCATCTTCTTGCCATGGATGAAGAGAGTGCTTTCTTCATGATTTATGCCTACAGCGTACAGAAGGATGGGCATGAATGGTTTGATAAGCAGGGAAATTACACCGGAAGTGAACAGCAGCTTAAAGATGCGCTTTCTTTCTATCAGTCCCTGCTGGATAACGGTGTCCTGGCTGAAAATGATTCACTGGACAGCTTCACCAGCCAGCAGGCAGCCGGTACGGCAGCCTGGGCAGATGAAATCAGGGATGCGTGCACCCCTTTGATGCATACCCGTCATAATGTCAGACTGGGACGTCTGTTATCCTTTGATGGCAATCTGTCCGGCTGGTATCATAAGCCCGGCTGTCTGTATGCCGTTAAAGCAGATACGGAGCATAAGGATGACAGCATCTCTCTCATTAATTATCTGATCCATGATAAGAATGCCATTCAGAATCAGGGCATTGACAAAGGCATACCTGTGAATCAGGAAACAGCTTCCGTACTCAGAAAAAGAGGGCTTGTCAGCGGCATCATTATCGGCTCAGATAATCCCACGCTGACTGATGCGGATACGTTAACTGAACTCAATTCATCATTGAAGAACACCGATGCCGCTGACATCTTCTTCAATGCCTATCGTAACTATGGCAGCAGCGATGCTTCAGCAGCTTTCCTGCAGAATGCCTATAGTGAGAAGTATCCGCAGTAAAGCCTATGTATCATATTCATCATGACAGAAGATCAGAACATTCCGCCGAAGCGATCTATCAGGCTTTAAGTGCCGTCATGCAGGAAAAGAGCTTCGACAAGATCACCATCTCTGATCTGACAAGGAAATGTTCCTTCAGCCGGGCGACATTCTACCGGTCTTTTGATGAGGTTGACGATGTACTGGCCTGGAAATGCAATGCCCGCTATCAGGAAATGAATGATGCGTTTGAGGCTGAAACAGGCCATGCAGAAGATGGCTATGCCTATCTGCGGCATTTCTTCAACTACTGGATGAAAGATGAAAACAGCCTGGTACTGGAACAGCTGATCTCAATCGGTCATTATGATGTGATCTATCAGATTCATACCGATAACTCCATGCTTGTCCGCCAGGCCATTCATGAACAGGTGCCGCAGGCTGATGCATATTATGATTACTATATGGCTGCCGTCATCGGTGCTTTCATCGGCTTTCTCATTACCTGGATCAAACATGGCAGAAAACTCTCTGCTGATCAGCTTATCAATATGGTACAGTCTGTGCTCGATCCTGACTTTCATCAGGTATAGCATGTTCCATACAGAAATCTTCATTTGGCATATAATAACAGCACGGAGATGTGCTGTTTTTTATGCTGGATGAAATGATTCTTTTCTGCGTTATCAATCTGCTGTGCATGGTGATTCTGATCACGATCCAGGTACAGAGCCGGGATCTGATGCCGGAGTATCTCTTACATGATTTCAATATGCTGTGCAGTATGGCAAATGTCACCTTTGTCATGGATATGATCCGGGAAGGAGCTGATAAAAGATTTATTCCGTTTCATCCTGTTATTTTTGCTCTTCTCTGGTATGGCTATTTCATGGCTGTGACGATCACCGGCTTTTACTGGTCTGTCTATACGCAAAAGCGCCTGGGCCGGGATCCTCTGAAGGGAAAGCGGCGTTTCTGGAAGAATACATCATTTATATGGATAGAAATGATTCTTGCCGGGGTAAGCCTATGCCAGATGAACATGGGAGATTATATGAATGGCAGTTTCTATCGTAAGGCATGGTTTCTTGTGCAGCATATGCCGGCATATGTGTATGTTGTAACTGCAGTCCTTGTCAGCTGGAAAGCATCTCATAAAGAGGAATTTCTGGCAGATCGGGATCTATTGCGGCGCAACATCATCCTGCCGATCATTCTGGCTGCAGCCGGCATCCTGCAGTATTTCTTTCCTGTGTATCCGGTATTGTGCTGTGCCATTGTCATACTGGTGGATGAAACCACAATGATGACCAGTGCTTCCGAGATTTCCATTGACAGTCTGACCCAGCTCAACAACCGCCGCTGCTTCATCAGCCGCCTTCAGCATACGCTCCGCAGTCTGAAGAAAGATGATAAGCTCTATCTGCTGATGCTGGATATCGATTACTTCAAACGTATCAATGATACCTATGGCCATGTGGAAGGGGATAAGGCACTGTATGTCTGTGCTCAGGCGCTGCGTGAGGCGGCGAAGGACAGTGACGACAGTATTGTTCTGGCCCGCTATGGTGGGGATGAGTTCATGGCTCTGCTTGTCTGCCGCAGCTCAAACTCGCTTGTAAGGCTGGAAAACAATATCCGCGAGTATGCATATTTTGATAATGAAAACAGCGGCGCCAGATACCCGCTGCGCGTATCCATCGGACACGTACAGTACCTTGAAGGCATGGGTGCGGAAGAGCTTCTGCAGAAAGCAGATGAAGCGCTGTATGCCGAAAAGCGCATGCATCATGGAAAAGGCAGATAAGTGTTCTTCTTTTCTATTTACTCAATTTCTTTTATTTCCTATTTACAATATAGGAAATAGAGATATAATACAGAAAACAGAAAAGAGGTAAATGCGATGAGCAGAACTGTTAAAAGTGCTTTGGATTTAGTCGGTAATACGCCATTACTTGAAGTAACAAAGATTGAAAAGAAATATAACCTGAAAGGAAAGCTTTTCGTCAAGCTGGAGTATCTGAATCCGGCCGGCTCTGTCAAAGACAGAATTGCCAAGGGTATGGTTGAAGATGCTGAAAAGAAGGGACAGATCAAGCCTGGTGATACACTGGTTGAACCTACTTCCGGCAATACCGGCATCGGTCTTGCCTTTGTCGCAGCAGCCAAGGGATATCATCTGATCCTGACAATGCCGGAGACAATGTCTGTGGAACGCCGCAATATTCTGAAGGCATATGGCGCTGAGCTGGTGCTGACAGACGGCACCAAGGGCATGAGCGGTGCTATTGCCAAGGCAAAGGAGATTGCCGAAGAGAAGGGTGCCGTTATTCTCGGTCAGTTTGATAATCCGGCCAATCCGCAGACCCATTATGAGACAACCGGACCGGAAATCTATGAAGCTCTGGATGGACAGGTCGGCTTCTTCCTGGCCGGTGTCGGTACAGGCGGCACATTAACCGGTACAGGCAGATATCTGAAAGAGAAGAATCCTGAAACAAAGGTGATTGCGATTGAACCTGCCACTTCACCTGTATTGAGTGAAGGACACGGCGGTCCGCATAAGATTCAGGGCATCGGTGCCGGTTTTGTCCCGAAGGTGCTGGATCAGAAGGTCTATGATGAAGTTATTACTGTCGATAACGTCAAGCCGTTTGAAACAGCTAAGGAACTGGCACATCTGGAAGGTGTCACCGTAGGTATTTCTTCCGGTGCAGCCCTGTATGCCGGCATTCAGGTTGCTTCCCGTGAGGAAGCTGCAGGCAGGAATGTAGTTGTTCTTCTGCCGGACAGCGGTGACAGATATTACTCCACTCCGCTGTATCAGGAATAAAGTTTATATTTCCTACTTGTAAACGGCAGAATTCTGCCGTTTTTGTTTTATACTAGGTGAAGAGGTTAAAGATTATGAAAATTTCAACAAAAGGAAGATATGCCATGCGCATGATGCTTGATCTGGCACAGCACAATAATGGAAAACCGGCGCGTCTCAAAGATATCTCTGCCCGCCAGGATATTTCCATGAAATATCTGGAGCAGATTGTTTCCGCGCTGGTCAAGGCAGGTTATCTGCGTTCCATCCGCGGTCCGGCCGGGGGATATATGCTGACCAGAAAGCCGGAGGAGTATAAGGTCGGGGATATTCTGAGAGTGATGGAAGGGTCTCTGGCTCCGGTGGAATGTCTGACAACCCCGGACAATCCATGCCCGCGTGCTGAATACTGTACGACGCTGAAACTCTGGAAAGAACTGTACCAGTCCATTACCGGTATAGTGGATAAATACACCCTGCAGGATCTGCTGGAATGGAGTGAAGCGGGCGAGAACAACTTTGTCATCTGAGTCTTATATTGACAAGTGCCTGTCTGCGTGGTAAATAAAAAGTAAAATTTACAGAAACATGAAAACTGTAGATTTATTTTCAGAAAGCAGGAGGGAAAAGAAATGAAACAGATGGGAAAGATACTGGCAGCAGCCGCCGCAGCTGCCATGCTGCTGAGCGGATGCGGATCAGCCGCATCTTCTTCCTCAACCGCATCTTCCGACAGTGATGTGGATTACATCAAGAATAAGGGAACACTGATTGTAGGCATTACGGACTTCGCGCCGATGGATTACAAGAAGGATGGCTCGGATGAATGGATCGGCTTTGATGCGGATCTTGCCAAGGCGGTCGGCAAGGATCTCGGGGTTGAAGTACAGTTTGAGGAAATCGACTGGGACAATAAGATTCTGGAACTCAAGAATAAGAGTATTGATGCAGTCTGGAACGGCATGACGCTGACCGATGAAGTCACCAAGTCCATGAACTGCACTGATCCGTATCTCAGAAATGCACAGGTTGTTGTTGTGCCGTCTGATAAAGCGGACAAGTACAGTGACAAGGATTCTCTGAAGGATCTCTCTTTTGCCGTAGAAGCCGGATCTGCCGGTGAGAGTGCGGCCAAAGATAACGGGTTTGACTATACTGCTGTTTCATCTCAATCCGATGCTTTGATGAATGTAGAAGCCGGTACAAGTGATGCGGCCATCATTGACCTGCTGATGGCAGGTGCCATGATCGGTGAAGGCACATCCTATACGGATCTGACCCATACCGTTGAGCTGTCTGAAGAAGAATACGGCATAGGCTGCCGCCAGGGTTCAGATCTGACGGATTATATTAATAAAGAGCTGGACAAGTTCAAGGAAGATGGAACCCTTCAGAAGCTTGCCGAACAGTACGGTGTACAGGACGCTCTGATTACAGATTAAGGAAAAGCAATCGACAGAGAACTTCTCTGTCGATTTATTGCTGAAGAAGAAATAAATATGTTTCTGGAAGTCACAAAGTCTCTTTTAGACGGTTTCGGCATGACGGTCAGACTGTTTGTCATGACGCTTGTGTTTGCCCTGCCGCTTGGTCTTCTGATCTGTTTTGGTTCCATGAACAGACATAAGATTATATCCGTACCGATCAATCTCATCATCTGGATTATCAGAGGCACACCGCTGCTGCTGCAGCTGCTGATCATCTATTTCGGTCCCGGTATCCTGTTTGGCAATAATATCTGGGGCAGCGGTGACGATGGCAGATATATTGCTGCCCTGGTTTCCTTTGTCATCAACTATGCCTGCTATTTTGCGGTCATTTACCGGGGCGGCATCCAGTCCGTACCGGTGGGGCAGAGAGAAGCAGGTCTGGTGCTGGGGTTATCCGACAGCCAGATTTTCCGCAAGATCATTCTCCTGCAGGTTATCAAGAACATTGTTCCGCCCATTTCCAATGAAATCATCACCCTGGTCAAGGATACATCTCTTGCCCGAGTCATTGCTGTCTATGAAGTGATCTGGGCAGGCCAGTCATTCATCAAGAGCTCAGGCATTATCTGGCCGCTGTTCTATACCGGTGTATTCTATCTGGTATTCAGCGGGTTCCTGACATGGCTGTTCAATTACATTGAAAAGAAGCTCAGCTACTTCTGATCGCAGAAAGGAAACGTTTATGGCACTGCTTGAAGTCAGGAATATACGCAAAAACTTCGGTTCTACAGAAGTACTGAAGAATATCAGTTTCTCCATGGAAAAAGGGGAAGCTCTCTCTTTCATCGGTTCCTCCGGTTCCGGCAAGACAACCCTCCTGCGCTGTCTGAACTTCCTGGAAACGCCGGATGATGGACAGATCATTGTCAATGGGGAAACACTGTTTGATGGAAAAAGCCGAAAGCGGGACAGTCATCAGAAGATCCGGGAAAAGCGCAGGCACTTCGGTCTTGTTTTCCAGTCCTTCAACCTCTTTCCCCAGTATACGGCCCTGGAAAATGTCACGCTGGCATCACGTCTGAACATGCCTTCCGGCATGAATCTGAAGATGGTGAATGAAAGGGGGATGGATCTGCTGAATCAGATGGGACTCAGTGATAAAGCAGGCAATTATCCAAGGCAATTGTCCGGCGGTCAGCAGCAGCGGGTTGCCATCGCAAGAGCGATGATGAGTCAGCCGGATATCCTGTGCTTTGATGAGCCGACTTCCGCCCTTGATCCGGAACTGACCGGCGAAGTGCTCAAGGTCATCCGGGGGCTGGCAGAGGCGCATACGACCATGATCATCGTTACCCATGAAATGCAGTTTGCCCATGATGTGGCAGACCATGTCATCTTCATGGATAAAGGTGTGATAGCTGAAGAAGGCACGCCGGAACAGGTATTTGAGCATCCACAGAATGAAAGAACAAAACAGTTCCTCACCGGCTATGAGCAGCATTGATCTCTGCGGTCAATGCTTTTTTCGTTGCATCAGAAGAAAAAGGGGACTAAAGTACTGAAACAGAGAGGAAGGTTTCATGGAACAGATTCATACCATTCAACGCAGGGTCACCTGTACGTGTGATGCCTGCGGCCAGCAGGATGTCATCACTATCTATCCCCGGCTGATTATCGATGAGATGCCGCGTCTGCGTCCTTTTGTGGCAGACGGTTCTCTATTTACGCATACCTGTTCCGTATGCCATACGATTTATCCGACCCCTTACAGCATGTATTATGTGGATCGCAGAAACAGACTCATGATCATCGTTGCAATTGATGAGAAAGAATATCAGGAAGCGGTACAGCTTTCTTTCAGTCAGCAGATCTATGCCTGGATGATGAAATACATCAACCGGAAGGGAATGCTGAGAATTGTCAGAACACCGCTTGAACTTTCTGAAAAGACTGCCATTGCGGCTTCACACTATGATGACCGCATCATGGAAATTCTCAAGTACAGTCTCATGAAGAAACTGTCAAAACAGACAAAGGATGTCAATCGGCTGTTCTACAATGCGTTCAATAAGAAAGAAGAGTTTGCAGTTCTTTTCAATGACGGCCAGATCGGACACGTTGACTTTGAGAAGAGATGGTATCAGGAAACAGCCCGGGTATACGCTGCTGATCTGAAGACGAAGGAAAGTCCGGCGGTCATTGATATGAACTGGGCAAAGCATTATGCAGAACCTGTCCCGATTGAAGAAACAGGGGAACCGGTATCAGTAAAATAAAAAAACCAGCAATTGCTGGTCTGCAGCGCTGCTGTCAGAATAGATCAACCATTCAAGTCGCAGCTTTGCAAACACTCTCCGTTTCCCCCTTCGAGTATTTACAAGTGTTATTATACGCATATCGTAATCGTTTTCAAATGTTTTTTGGCATAATATATTCGTATGAACTTATTTGATATCGCATCAGAAGAAGAAAAGAAGAAAGAAGAGCCGCTGGCCGCCCGCATGCGTCCGGAAACACTGGATGATATTGTCGGCCAGCAGCATATCATAGCTCATGATAAACTGCTCTATAGGGCCATCAGGGCAGACCGGCTGAGCTCAATCATATTCTATGGTCCTCCCGGCACAGGCAAAACTTCCCTGGCACATGTCATTGCCAATACGACAAAAGCATCCTTTGAAAAGGTCAATGCTACTATTGCCGGTAAAAAGGACATGGAAGAGGTCGTAGCCAGGGCAAAACGCAGGTTCTCGGAACAGGGAAAGCGTACGATTCTCTTCATTGATGAAATCCATCGTTTCAACAAAGCCCAGCAGGATTATCTTCTGCCCTATGTGGAAGACGGTACGATCATCCTGATCGGTGCAACGACAGAAAACCCGTATTTTGAGGTCAACGGAGCGCTCCTGTCCCGTTCCCGTATCTTTGAATTGAAACCTTTAACTGAAAAAGATATCCGTACACTGCTTCAAAGAGCAGTCAGAGACACGGAAAAGGGCGTCGGCAGTGAAAATGTGATTCTGGATGATGATGCCTGCGGGTATCTTGCCGAAGGGGCGGACGGTGATGCAAGGACTGCCCTCAATGCCCTGGAACTGGCAGTACTGACTACGGATCGAAGTGATGACGGCTGGATTCATATTACCCTTGATACGGCAAAGGAATGCATTCAGAAAAAGGTGATGCGCTATGATGCGGATGGCGACAATCACTATGATACGATTTCCGCTTTCATCAAGTCCATGCGCGGTTCGGATCCGGATGCGGCGCTGTATTATCTGGCCAGAATGCTGGAAGCAGGGGAAGATGTCCGCTTTATTGCAAGACGCATCATGATTGCGGCGGCGGAAGAGTGCGGCGTAGCGGATGCCAGGGCGCTGCAGGTTGCTGCAGCTGCAGCGGTAGCGGTAGAGCGGGTCGGCCTGCCGGAAGGACAGCTGATTTTAGCGGAGGCAGCGGTTTATGTGGCTGCAGCACCTAAATCCAATGCCTGCTCCCAGGGCATTCTCAAAGCCCGGGAAGAGGTCAGAAGATCAGGCAATCTTCCTATTCCGAACTATCTCAAGGATGCGCACTATGCCAGTGCTGAAAAGCTGGGCCATGGCACCGGCTACCGGTATGCCCATGACTATCCCAACCATTATGTCGATCAGCAGTATCTGCCGGATGAGATCAGAGACACGGCATTCTATGAAATGAGCAATATTGCCTATGAAGGCAGACTGCGCAAATACTTCGATTACATTCATAAACCTTATAATACGGAAACAGAACGCAAAGGAGAAAAATAACATGTGGGTTCAGACTGAAAAAGAAACACCGGTAAGTAAGACAGAAAAAGCCAAGGGCGGTACAGGCGTGCTGGAATCTCTGGAAATCCAGAATGAAAAGGCACCGGTTTGCAGCAGCATCATCGGCTATAAGCGCAATACATTGAAGCCGGGCAGCTCCCTGGGCTATCATGCCCATGAAGGCTCATCGGAAACGATCTTCATCCTTTCCGGCACATGTGCCTATGAGGACAATGAACACAGAACCTATGAACTGCATGCGGGCGACAGTGCTTACTGCGGCAATGGTGAAAGCCATCGGGTTGCCTGCCAGGGGGATGAGCCGCTTGTATTCATGGCCCTGATTCTCAAAGAAAACTGAAGATAAAATAAAAAAGGCTCAATTGAGCCTTTTTCTCATGCATATGTTTCTTCAATGAGCTCTTCATAAATGGCAAGCAGCTCATTTTTCTGATCTTCCGTCACCTGGAATTCATCCAGATTATCCTGATCCAGTTCAAAGTCATCCGTTACGCCTAAATGATGGCCGATGATGGAACCATCTTTTACTGCTGCTAACAGCGGCACCTGCAGCACAACACTTGTTTTGCCGGTATCTTCATCGGTTTTATGTTCCAGGGCAGGCTCCATTTCCGTATACAGGCGATTGATGATCGCTTCCTGTTCTTCCTTGGACTTTGCCTCAAATTCATCCGCATAGATATTCACATAGAAGATCTGCACGCCTTCTTCCTTGGCCGCCTGATTCAGAATCGGAATGGCCCGGTTGCACCAGGGACAGTCTTCATAGCTGTAGAAGACAAGACCCGTACCGCCTTCTTCCACTAAGCGCAGTGACTCTTCCATGGTCACTTCCAGAAAAGCCGGATTGGCATCTGAAAGAAATTTATAGCCGCTCATATCCGGCACATTGAATTCAAGATTGATGGCACCGGCATTATTGCCATTGGGAAAAGCTGTCGGATAGACAGCGGAAACATCATCCTTATCAGCAGATGAAACAGATGACCCGCAGCCGCAGAGCAGTGCGGTAGAAACAAGTACAGGTAAAAGTTTCTTCGCGTTCATTTGGACCTCCGATAGGTATTATTATACGCATTCTGTCAATCCCTGAAAAAAAGAGATCATTCGTCTTCGGAATGAGAATGAATGATCTTTCCATTTGGCAGCTTGACTTCCAGGGTATCAGACAGACTCTTGTCAAACAGTTCATCAAGCTTTTCATCAAAGTCCTCGGACTGTTTCTTCTTCATCCTTGAAACAACATCGCTTGATTCACCTATCACAGGTATCTCCGTGGTGTCCCGACGGTTCACGGCTTTGATGTCAATGATCCTGCTGATTTCCGTTATGCTGTTCTGCAGGCCGTTGACCAGGCGGATCTGATTCGCTTCTGCATTTTCTTTCCTGAAATCCTCAGGGTTTGCGATATAGCCGGATATTTCTGTTCCATCATCCAGAGTGACAGTCACAAAACGGGCAAGATAAGGTCTGAGTTCTTCTGCATCCATGTGATAATTATATCATTATGTTCATGCATGTTGAAAACAGGAATGCCAGTATTTTACAATTCGGGTATGAATATACAGTATGTGACCATGTTTCCTGAGAACTATGACAGCTTTCTTTCTTCCGTGCTGATTGCACGCGCACAGAAGAAAGGCATCATTTCCTTTTATGTGGCGGATATCAGAGATTTTGCGGATGGTTCCTACCGCCATATTGATGATTCCGTATACGGAGGAGGAGCCGGGATGGTGCTGCGGTGTGAGCCGGTGATCAAAGCCATACGTTCGGTGAAAACAGAGAAAAGCCATGTCATCCTGATGGATCCGGCTGGAACTGTCTACAGTCAGAAAAAAGCGCATGAACTGAGTGAAATGGAAGATCTGATCTTTGTCTGCGGCCACTATGAAGGGTTTGATGCCCGCATCTATGATGAAGCGGATGAAATAATCTCACTTGGAGATTTTATTCTGAGTGGAGGAGAGCTGGCTTCACAGATCATCACTGACAGTATTGTCCGGCTGAAAGACGGCATTCTCAGAAAGGCTTCTACAGAGGAAGAATCCTTTGAAATGCCAAGGCTGGAATATGCACAGTATACCCGTCCGGTTGATTTTGAAGGAAAGAAAGTGCCGGAAGTACTGTTAAGCGGCAATCATGAAAAGATACATGAATGGCGTGTACTGTCCGCACTGCATCGAACAATGCAGTACAGGCCGGATCTATTGGCAGCGTATCCGATGAATGAAGAAGAGAAAAAGCTCTATGAAGCTGAAAAGGAGAAGAAATGAAACAGGAGAAATCATGCGGTGCCGTGATCATGAATGCATGGCGCAGAGACTATAAAGTACTTCTGATCCACCAGGTACAGGGACACTGGTGCTTTTCCAAGGGGCATGTGGAAAAGAATGAAACAGAACTGGAGACCGCAAAGCGGGAAATCAGAGAGGAAACGGGGCTGAAAGTAAAGTTTATTGACGGTTTCCGCCATACCCTTTCCTATTCTCCTGCCCCGGGCATCCACAAGGATGTCATCTACTTTCTGGCTGTGGAAAAGGGCGGTCATATGAAGATACAGGAAGAAGAGCTGCAGGGCATGGACTGGGTTACGCCGCAGGAGGCTATGACCCGCATCACCTTTGAAAATGACAGAGTGCTTCTGCAGGATGCGATGACATGGATTCAATCACATCTATGAGCCGCTTTTCCATTGTGCCCTGCAGGGCTAGACCTTCCTTCCTTTCCCTGCTGAAAACAGCTGAAGAAGCAGGCCTTGTCCAGGCAGGGGATGTTTCATTTGTCCTGTTTAATGGCAGTCTGGCATGCGGGATCAGTACGGCATACAAGAAGGCTGGAACGGTCATACTGTCGCTGTGGATGGAAGAAAGTCTGCAGGAATATGAAAGAAGGCATTTCATTCATCTGCTGGATCAGAGACTGGAAAGAATCTACCGGCCTGAATGGATTGAGACTGATCCGGCTGATGTTCTGACAGAAAAAGCCTTAAGAGGCTGTCTGTACTTCCGCAGCGGACGTCGGTACAGACGTCCGGTTGAAAGATGGCGTCAGTCTATTCCTTTTTCTGCCTTTGATAATGAAGGGTATATCATCAGCCAGGATAGCTTGAAGGATCTGCCCTTTGGCTGGTTTTCCACCCGGGAAAAAGGATGCGGGTGGATCGCTGTCTATAATCTCATGAAATGGTATGGAAAAGAGCCTTTTCTCAAAGAAACAGCCGAAGGTCTTGCAAGGCATGCGATACTTGGAGAAGCAGGCGGTGAGAATGTGGTGAATATGGTTATGTATCTTCATCGTCATGGAATACCGATAAAGGTACAGGCCGGTACACAGAAGATGCTCACAAAAGCCATTCATCACTCCCGGGCTGGCATTCTGCTCTACAATCACCCCTATGGCTCTCACTATGCAGCATATGAAGCGGCAGGTAATGAAAAATATCACTTCTGGAATGCGGTATATGGCAATCGGGAAGATGTGCTGCGCATTGAAGATTTCTATGACAGACGGGTGATGGTGCCGCTGGGGACTGTGCTGTATCTTGACTGATGTGATAAAATCGCTTTGTTATGATCAATACGATAGTAGATCTTGATGAAATTGTGTATGAGCCGGAAGATCCGGGAAACCTGACTGAAAGCATCGCAAAGCGCGGGGTTGCCATTGCCGTGGAAGTCAACCGTACCGAAAACGGCTATGTCTGTGTGGATGGCAGAAAAAGGCTGAGTGCCTGTGCGCTTCTGTGCAGGAAAGATGAAAGGTTCAGAAGAATTCCGGTTGTTCTGATGAATGACTACTCCAAAGCCGGAAGTCTTTTCTGGGGCCATACGCAGAATCATCATTAACAGGAGCTGATATGGAAGAAAGACTGCAGAAAATACTGGCGGAAGCCGGCATTGCTTCAAGAAGAAAAGCCGAAGAACTGATTGCGGCCGGACGCGTCTCTGTCAATGGCAGCGTCGTTACCGAAATGGGAACCAAGGCTGATAAGGAGAACGATGAGATCCGGGTAGATGGAAAACCGATCCGGCAGGAAAACCATGTGTATTACCTGCTGAACAAACCGGCCGGCTACATCTGTTCCAACCACGATGACAAGGGCAGAAAGATTGTCCGTGACTGCATGAAAGATGTAAAGGAAAGAGTGTTTCCAGTCGGAAGGCTGGATTATGACACGACCGGACTCATCATCATGACCAATGACGGTGACTTTGCCAACCGTATGATGCATCCCCGCTACCACCTGCCTAAAACCTATGAAGTGGCGGTAGACGGGATTCTGAGTGATCAGATGCTGGTGATGCTGACAAAGGGAATAGAACTCAATGACGGCATGACGCTGCCGGCAGAGGTGACGCTGCTCTCCCGCAGGGAAAGCACGCATAAAACCGTGATTCAGATCACCATCCGGGAAGGCAGAAACAGACAGATCAAACGCATGATGGAATACTTCCATTGTGAAGTCACCCGGCTCAACCGCATCCGCTACGGCTGTCTTGAACTGGGGCATCTGCACCAGGGAGAATACCGTAAAATCAGAAGCTATGAAGTCAGAAAACTCATTCATATGAGTGAGACACAAATTCAGGAATAAATAGGGTAGAGTGAGCCGCGCTAGCGGCTCGACCCTCCCGTTGCACCGTACGTACGGTTTTCCGTATACGGCGCTACGTTTGTATTTATTTACGATGCTTGAGATAATAATCCAGCGGGTTGACC
>Ga0256406_1002697_pt1 | contig 24197 bp, 22 predicted proteins | sample RumenRJG_03DNA_FD_185986 | JGI IMG/M metagenome (GOLD analysis project Ga0256406, IMG submission 185986) | Bovine rumen microbial communities from Lethbridge, Alberta, Canada - RJG_03 | ecosystem: Host-associated > Mammals > Digestive system > Stomach > Rumen | place: Canada: Alberta | collected...
TACAGCAGGAGAGTTCTGCCGGAGACCAATGACGAGATTGTTGAGTTTGCTAAGAAACGTAATCCGTTCAATCATCCGGCAGTCATGTATAGGAAGTCGGCGGTTGAAGCTGCCGGAGGGTACAAGGACTTTTATCTGCTGGAGGACTACTTCCTGTGGATTCGGATGATTCTCAGAGGAAGTAAAGGCTACAACATTCAGGAGCCTGTCCTGTGGATGCGTGCCGGGAGCGATCTCTATAAAAGGAGAAGCGGTTGGCAATACGTCGAGTTTGAGAAGAAGCTGTTCAGCTACATGCTAGGGAAGGGCTTCATCAGCAAGGGCGAATATTATCAAGCGGTAGTCAGTCGGACAGCCGGAGCAATGGTGCCGAACTGGCTGCGAAGTGTGCTGTATAAGAGGATGTTGAGAGGATGAATAGTGCGAAATTAAAGGAGCTGACAGAAGAAGAACTTAAGAGTACGGAATTGCAGATACTAACGGAGGTCGACTTAATCTGCAGATCTCATAATATAAGATATTCAATTATCGGTGGAACATTATTGGGAGCAGTTCGACATCAGGGCTTTATTCCTTGGGATGATGATATTGATGTTGTTATGCCTAGACCTGATTTTGATAGATTTGTAACCTACTGCATGTCTAATGAAACGCCTTTTGACTTGAAGTGCATTCAGACTGATTCTTCCTATGGCAGTCTGCATGCAAAAGCCTGCGATAAAAAAACAATTCTTGTGGATAAAAATGTCGGAAGTAGATGGGATTGTCATTTCGGCGTATTCATTGATATTTTTCCGCTGGATGGGCTTGGAGATACATTGGAGGAGGCACGTAAGACTTTCAGAAAAACTACTTTCAAGAGAGAATTGTTAGTGGCAGCAAATTGGAAGAGATACTTCCGTAGCCATACGCACTCTGCAGTATATGAACCGATTCGCCTTTTTATGTATTTAATAAGCAGGACGGTTTCTAATAAAAAATTGATTTTATCACTTGAAAGTGAATTCAGAAAAAAGAACTTTAATAAAGTAAAGTATTGCGCTCCAATGTCTGGATCATATAGAGAGAAGGAGATATTACCGACCTCGCTTCATGATAATTACACTTTACTTAAGTTTGAAAATAAGGAATTCTATGCTATTTCGGACTATGACAAGTATTTGAGTTCTGTTTATGGCAATTATATGGAGTTGCCGCCAGTTGAAAAGAGAGTATCTCATCATACATTCAACGCTTATTGGAGGGAACGATGAAAGCACTGGTGACAGCAGATATTGACCGGAGAATTGAAAAAGAGTTTCCGGCAATCAAATTTGATTATATGGGATATGCGGTTGAGCCTCATATTCCATCCACGCATCAAGAAATAAAATCAGCGATAGGTGATTATGATTTTTTGATTAGTGAATTCGACACGATTGACCAGGACATTTTAAATGCCGCATCTAAACTGAAGATGATCATTTGTTGCAGGGGTGGAGTTAGAACAGTTATTGATATTCCATATGCAGCTAAGAAGGGCGTCATCGTAAAGAATACACCCGGGAGGAATGCAGTTTCTGTCGCAGAGTATGTATTGGGAGTTATCTTCAATTCTGACAGGCATTTATCTCAGGCTAATAATCTTGTCCTTAGTGATACACTCCAGAACAAGCAGTTTATTTTGCCTGAGAAGTATAAAGACTCTCTTTGGGGAATGGATAGTAAGAGTCCGTACCATACTCTCCGAGGGAAGGGAATTCATTATCTAACTTTGGGTGTAATAGGCTATGGAACAGTAGGACGAGTGGTTGTAAACATGGCTATCTTACTAGGCATTCATGTTTTAGTTTACAATCATCATCCAATCATTTCGCCAATTCCAGCCGGTGTAGAAGTTGTTGACAGAGATTACTTACTGTCTCATTCCGATTACGTGAGCCTTCATTGTAACAACCGAGAACATAAGGTTGTGATGGGAAAGGAAGAGTTTTCCAAGATGAAGGAAGGCGCATATTTTATCAATACTGCACGCGGTGATCTGGTTGATGAAGAATCATTGATAGAAAACTTGGATGCAGGCCATCTAGGTGGAGCAGCATTGGATGTTACTCGGCATGAACCTTTATTGCCACATGATCCTCTGATATCTGCAAGAAATATCTTCATCACACCACACATTGCTGGTGCAACTGATGAAGTTATTCAGAATGGGACGGACATGGCAATTTATCATCTAAGAGAATATCTTGCAGATATCAACGAGGAATGAAATGAACAATTCGAATATTTTAGTTGTGCTAGCTGGCGGATCAGGAGTTCGTTTTCACTCAGATAAGCCGAAACAGTATACGGTCATCAATGGCAAAGAGCTTTTACAATACAGCCTTGATGAAATGAAGAAGTCTACTTCAACCGACAGGATCATAGTTGTCCTGAATAATGATCCGGTTGAGATGAAACGGGTACATGATGCCTATAATGTAGAAGTAATTGCAGGAGGAAAGGAAAGAGCATATTCATTTCAGAATGCAATTGATTATATTGGTGACCATTATCCGACATGTAAAAAGATTATCTTCCATGAAGTTGCTCGTCCTCTTGTAAAACATGATGTTATTGATAAATACTTTGAGTTGCTAGATGAATATGACTTTGTGGAATCTTGTCAGAAGATTAAGGATTCGCTTGGCTCATATGTAATTCAAGCTCCGCGTAGAGAAGATTATTATCTGATTCAGGCTCCAGAGGCCTACAAGTATTCGGTGCTGAAACAGTACTATGATTGTGATTCAGATATTTATTTTGCAGCAAACCAGTTTCCGCCATTTATCAAGGGATATCAGTATTTTGATATTAAGAACAACATAAAACTGACAAATCCTGAAGATAAGGTACTGATTGAATATCTGTTAAGCCACAGTAACCAATGATAATTTGAAACATGAAAGGTGCTGTTGGCCATATTATCAATTGACTTGAAAGAAAGTTGGTTATAAAAGCCGATGGGTGAATTATGCGAGTAACAGTATTAATGTCTACTTTTAATGGAGAAGAATATTTACCAGAGCAATTGGACAGTATTTTAAGCCAGAAGGGCGTCGATATCAAAATTGTTGTCAGGGATGATGGATCAACAGATCGTACATTAGATATTTTAAAAACATATCAACAAAAATATGGATGCATCAGTATAGAGAGTGATGGTGGAAATCTTAAACCATGCCGATCGTTTTTAAAATTAATAAGTGAAAACACAGAAAGCGACTATTTTGCTCTTTCTGACCAAGATGATATATGGGATGACAATAAACTATTCAGTGCGATTTCAAAACTAGCTGACCTTCCAGAAGAAAAACCAGCGATGTACTTTTCCAATCTGCGCATAGTTGATAGTAATAATAAATTTTATCGGAATTCCCATTCATCGAGACGCGATCTTAAAAATAAATATAACGCATTGATCGCAACAGCGGCTACCGGTTGCACAATTGTATATAATCGACGGCTTGCTCAGATTGCCGCAAAGGTTAAGCCGAGAACATTTTCAATGCATGATACGTGGATATATATGACGTGTGCATTTTTTGGCAATATTGTTTATGATTTTGAACCACATATTAATTATCGGCAACATGGTAATAATGTAATAGGGACATCGTTAACAAAAAACAGATTTCCCAAATTCTCAAATGAACTAAAAAGACTATTTAATAGAAATTTACAACCAAGATATGATAATGCCGTTGAATTCTTGAGAGAGTTTGGAACGGAATTATCCGGAGAGGATCTGGATAAAGTCCTTGAAGTGGTAAATTACAAAAGAACGAGAGAATCAAAAAGAAAGCTACTAAGTGATCCGGACATTATTCCGGATGATAGGTTTAATAGGTTTAGAATAAAAATGCTTATTTATTTGGGTATTGTTTAATTAGGGTAAAAAAATGTCGGCATCCGCTACAGCTTTATTGTATATTGCGTTGTTTTTGGCAACGGTTATTATTTGCAAAATAACATTAACAAATAACTATATTATTAGGGTTAGAGATAAAGTGTATTCCTTAACTGAAAACAGTTTGTATCAGTTCATTTGCATTACACTCAGTTGCATGCCCTTGATATATTTGTTGGCAAATAGAGTTAATGTTGGAAGAGATTATGAAAGATATGAACTTTATTATAGTACATATGTGAGTTGGGGAGCAAAAAATGGCCTTGGTATCGGATTAACCTTTATTTACCATATTGCCGACAAGTTCGGTTGGGGATTTGAGGGCTTCTTATGGGTCAGCGCAATAATCACTACCATACTGGCAATTACATTATTAAAAAATCTTATCCCTCTTCAGTTAATGCCCATTGCAGTTTTTTTCTATCTCTGTATTTATTGGGGACCTATGAATAATATCATGGGTCAAGCTATGGCCGTATCCGTCTTGTTGGGCGCATTTTATATGATGACAAAGCGGAGGCTAATTCCATTTATTATTTTAGTTGTCATCGCTTCTTTCTTCCATGTTTCATCATTTCTGTTAATACCTTTATATTGGATATATGCTGCATTTCAGAAAAAACATTCAAAGGGTGTCATTATCGGAATACTCCTTGGTGGACTTTTCTTGGCTGCGGCACCTAATCTAATTAAAGTCTTGCTGAACTTTATTGGACTATCAAAATATAACGGCTATTTCTCAAATAGGTTAAATCCTACCTGGATATACCTTTTAATTTATCGTAGCCCAATGTATGCATTAGAGATTTTTTATTTCTTGCGCGAAAGACAAAGAAATCACGATGAGATTGAGTCGGGTAATCAGTTAGTCAATCTGGGTATATTTATGGGAGTGTGTGAAATTGCGTCTTTCATAATAGGACTAAGTATTACATGGGGAGGCCGATTTGGATATTTCTTCAGTATCGGCCATCTGTTCTTTGCTATAGGTAGCATTATGGAAGCCAAGGATAAGAAAGAATGGTTAACACTTCGATCCATGTACTGTGCATACTTCCTTTTTAGCTTTCTGATGATGGCCTTTTACTCCAGGATGGATGCAATAAATATATACAGTCGAATGTAATGAGGTTTGCTTTATGGAAGACTTGGTAACGGTAGTAATACCTGCATATAATAGAGAAAATACTATTTTAAGAGCGATTAATAGTGTATTAGGTCAGTCTTACAAGAATATTGAGGTACTTGTAATAGACGATTGCTCTAAAGACCATACCAAAGCTGTCGTCGATGACATTACTGATCCAAGAGTCCGGTATTATAAGCTTGATAAGAACTCCGGCGCCTGTGTAGCAAGAAATAAAGGCGTTGAACTTGCTAAGGGTGAGATAATTGCTTTTCAGGACAGCGATGATTTTTGGCATAAAGATAAGTTGTCAAAGCAGGTTACATACTTGAAAAGTCATGGATTGGACTTTGTGACATGTGGATTTAACAGAATAGACGAACATGGCAACAGTGTGCAGCTCGGTATGCATGACTGCGCAGATAACAAGATCGAAAACTGGTGCAGTTTACTCAATCATAACTGGGTTTCTACGCAAACTATAGTGTGCTATAGAAGATGCTTTGACAATATTAAATTCAACAGAAATGTGAAACGTTATCAGGATTGGGATCTGGCTTTACAGGCTGCGACAAAGTTCAACATTGGTTCCCTGAATGAATGCTTAGTAGATGTGTATATCCAATCGGATAGTATAACGAGAGTAGTGAACGGTGGCGAAGCCAAGAAGAATGTTATATCGCTGCATGAGAAAGATATTATTCCAGGTAATAAGTTGATGGAATCTCAGTATAACAAATCGATGGCTGATGTATTGAGAAAAGATCATTCTCGACTGGCGCGTAAATATTATTGGAAAAGCCTTATGAATCAATTTAGCTTTAAGAAATGTGTTTGCTGGCTGGCGTGTTTTACTCCATTCTTTAAGCATTATCAAGTTAGACAATAAGTTAGGCAATGATATCAGCATCATGTGGGTGTGAAAATGAGTAGAATTAATAATGCAATTACAGAGATAAAAGATTTTGGATTCGGATATTTATGGGAACATACCAGATACAATGCGACCAAATCAGCAGAATACCTTCAGAGGATGGATAGTCGCCGTGACAAGGTTTATTCCCGGATGACAGAAGATGAGTTGTTGGATGCGACTCAGTCAATCTATAACAGAATGATGGGGCTGCACAGTGATATCAGGCATCCTGAGACTTTTTCCGAGAAAATCCAATGGTTAAAAGTAATGGATGCAACACCGATAAAGACGCAGCTGTCTGATAAAATATTGGTTAAGGACTGGATATCCAAGAAAATAGGCTCTGAATATGTTATTCCGACGGTGGGGGCTGTTGAAGGATATTCTTCTTTTGATGAAATCAATTTTGAAGAACTCCCATCAAAGTTCATTTTAAAATTAAACACCGGATCTGGAATGAACTATCCTGTAAAAGAAAAAAGCTCACTCGATGTTGAGAATGCTAAGAAAACAATTGATCAGTGGATGACATATCATTACCACTGGAATTCAATTGAGCTGCAGTATAGAGACATTCAGAAACGTGTTTTCGCGGAAAAGTACATAGAAGAAATGGATGGTAATCTTTATGATTATAAAATTCCGTGCTTTGGCGGAAAGCCCATGTGGATTGAGTGTACTGGTGATAGAAACTTGTTGAAGCATACCGGATATCAGCGCTATTTTGATTTGGACTGGAATAGCTTAGACTGGTCAGATGAAACATATCCTGATTTTCAGCATGATGTCGCTAAACCTGATTGCTTGGATGAGATGATCAGGATAGCCAGGGAATTATCTAAAGGGTTCAAGTTTGTCCGCGTTGATTTATATGACGTTAATGGAAGAGTATTATTCGGGGAGATGTCTTTTACTCCATCTTCAGGTTTAGTTCCATATAAGGGTAGATGGAATAGGGAGAAGGATTTGGAAATCGGAAAACTATTAGTCATATAAGTAATGGGTTGAATGAGTAAAGTATGCAGCTTAATGTAAAGAAAAATGCCAAGAGAAATATATTCTTTGGCATGATAAATAAAATAGTATTATTGATTTTGCCTTTTATATCTCGGTCAGTAATCAACATTACAATTGGCGCAGATTATTTGGGGCTTAATAGCCTTTTTACATCGATAATACAGGTATTATCATTAACTGAATTGGGTTTTAGTTCTGCTCTTGTATATAATATGTACAAACCCATTGCAGAGAATGACCATAAAAAAATAAATGCAATACTCAACTTATATAGAACTGTCTATAGGATAATCGGCTGCTGCATTTTTGGCGCTGGTTTAGTACTTATACCATTTCTTCCTAAATTAATTCATGGAAATATACCAGCAAGCGTTAATATTATTCATCTCTATTTACTGCAATTGGTAAATACTTCACTAAGCTATTTTTTGTTCGGATACAAGCAATCACTCCTTGTTGCTTATCAGAGAGAAGATGTTAACTCAATAATAAATCTTGTCACTCAGGTTAGTTTACAAGTGACACAGATGACCATTTTACTGTGCACAAAAAATTACTACTATTATTTGATAGTGTTACCCTTCTTTACAGTAATTAACAATCTGTGGATAGGTATTATCACAAAAAGAATGTATCCGGATGCTAAGTGCGAGGGGCGTCTGGACGCTGATACATTAGGCGATATTAAAAAATTAGTTGTCGGAACATTTATTCAAAGAGCATGTGTGATAACTAGAAATTCTCTTGATAGCATATGTATATCTGCGTTTTTAGGACTTAAGCTGACTGGAATATACAATAACTATTATTCTATATCTGCTGGATTAAGTGCTTTTTTAGGCATTGTATCGACTGCGTTGGCTGGTGGCATAGGTAATCATGTTGCTATAAAAAACTTAGATGACAATTACCAAGAACTTAGAGAATTGGACTTTTTGTATTTAAATATATCTGGGGTTGTTACCGCTTTATTTTTATGCTTAGTACAGCCTTTTATGATACTTTGGATGGGTGATGGAATGAATCTGTCCATTGATTCGGTTGTACTATTGTGCTTATACTTTTATTTATTAAAAGACGGAGATATGATATCAATTTATAGCTCCGCGAATGGTCTTTGGTGGAAAAATAGATATAGAGCTCTCGGAGAAACTATAACCAATTTTGTACTGAATATTGTTCTTGGTAAGATACTAGGTGTAAATGGAATTATTTTGGCAACTATCATTTCACTATTTTTCTGTAACATTATATGGGGAAATATAATTATTTTCAAAAATTATTTTTCAACTAAAGGAATGTTGTTTAAGTATAATGTGATTCATGTGAAATATGGACTCGCCACGGTGGCTGTATGTATTATTTCGTATTACATCACAAAGCTAATCAGCTTTGATAACTTACTCCTTACATTACTCGTGAGAGGAGTTGTGTGCTGTTTCACTTGTTTGTTGTATTTAATGATATGGGGAAGAACTGAGATCTGTAAGGATTCAGTTAAACTTATTATGCCAAATAATAAAAAGCATGGTGTATAACTATGAATATATTAATAGCTGGAGACTACTTGCCCTCTAAAGGGAATCTTGAGGCTTTTGAATCTGAAAAGATAATAAATGTATTTGATAATAATATATTGAATATATTTAATGACGCAGATATTTCTATCGCAAACCTTGAGGGGTGTTTTTATGATGGGAATTTCCCAGGCATTGTGAAACAAGGACCTTGTCTTAAAGCATCGAAAAAGTCCTTTGAAGGCTATAAAAAATTAAATTTGACTGCTGTAGGAATGGCAAACAACCATTGCTTGGATTATGGGCAGGAAGGTTTAGATTCAACTCTTGCACTACTTGAAAAAAATAAAATATCTTATTTTGGCGCCGGGGCTAATATTAAGTGTGCTAAGAAACCGTTAATTATTAGTAAAGAAGGCTATAAAGTAGGATTTATTGGCATCGCAGAGCACGAGTATACAATAGCAACAGACACAACGTGCGGAGCGGCATCTTTTGATGAGCTTTATACATTAGATGATATTGAAGAAACAAAGACGAAAGTCGATTTCTTGGTTGTTTTATATCACGGGTCCAAAGAATATTATCGTTATGCAATACCATATGTGCAGAAAAGATGTAGGAGATTTATTGAGAAAGGCGCAGATTTGGTATTGTGCCAGCATAGTCATTGCATTGGGTGCCAAGAAATGTATCAAAGTGGCATAATCATATATGGACAAGGAAACTTTTGCTTTGACGAAGAAGTAACTGAGTATACTAAGGATGGTTTATTGGTAAAAGTGGAATTGCCACAGAAAAGAGTGGATATCATTCCAATTGTTAATGAGGGAGTACGCGTTCGTTTTGCTAATGAGCACGAAAAAAAAGTCATTCTGCAGGAATTTAACAAAAGATCAGAACAGATAAAGATACCAGGTTTTGTTGACAAGGAATATCAAAAATTTTCTGATTCTATGATTCCTTTATATGACCGGTGGGGGAGCGGTAAATTAGGCTATGCTCTTAGAAAATTCCATTTTAACAGGTTGTATAAAAAATTATTTTCTTCGACCTATGATGTCGATATGTTAAATGTGTTGCAGTGCGAGGCACACAGAGATTTATATATAAAGGCGTTAGGCGACAGACTTAACTCTCAGAATAATTGACTTTCGAAAGGAGCGTTAATTTTGAACATCGCAGTAGCAGGAACAGGATATGTCGGCTTGTCATTAGCCACCCTACTGTCACAGCATAATCATGTGACAGCCGTTGATATTGTTCCGGAGAAAATAGAAAAATTAAACAGATGGATCTCACCGATCCAGGACGAGTATATCGAGAAGTTCTTCAAGGAGCATGAGGAGAGGCATCTGGATCTGCACTTCGCTTTGAATACACAAAGCGATGAGGACAATCCATCCGATGCTATCTATAGAGATGCTGACTTCGTTATCATCGCTGCACCGACAAACTACGACAGTCAGAAGAACTTCTTTGACACATCTGCCGTCGAGTCTGTCATTGAGCAGGTGCTCCGTTGCTCAGATCATGCTTACATGATTATCAAGAGTACGATTCCGGTTGGATATACGAAACATGTGAGAGAGAAGTATCGTACCAACCGGATCATGTTCAGTCCGGAGTTCCTCCGCGAGTCTAAGGCTCTTTATGACAACCTGTATCCTTCTCGTATCATCGTCGGAACTGATCCGGATGATGAAGTTGTCGATCAGGCAGCACATACTTTTGCTGGACTGCTTAAGGATGCTGCGGAGAAAAAGGATGTCGAAGTCCTGACTATGGGCTTTACTGAGGCTGAGGCGGTGAAGCTCTTTGCCAACACCTACCTGGCTCTCCGGGTATCTTACTTTAACGAGCTGGATACCTATGCTGAGATGAAGGGGCTCAATACTGCAGATATCATCAAGGGCGTTTGCCTCGATCCGAGGATTGGTGACTTCTACAATAATCCATCGTTCGGGTATGGTGGGTATTGCCTGCCTAAGGATACAAAGCAGCTTCTTGCTAATTATCAGGATGTTCCGGAGAACTTGATTCAGGCCATCGTAGAATCTAATCGTACCAGAAAAGACTTTATTGCTGATCAAGTGCTGAAAAAAGCCGGAGGATATGACTACTCCACATCAAATATGTGGAATGCAGAGAAGGAAAGACCTGTTACGGTTGGCGTATTCCGGCTCACCATGAAGAGCAACTCCGACAATTTCCGACAGAGTTCTGTCCAAGGCGTTATGAAGCGCATTAAGGGAAAAGGTGCGACTGTTATTATCTATGAGCCGACGCTAAAAGATGGAGATACGTTCTTTGGAAGTCTCGTGGTGAATGATTTGGAACGCTTCAAAGCTGGTTGCGATGTGATTATCGCAAACAGATACGATAAGGTTCTTGATGATGTGAAGGATAAGGTCTACACAAAGGATCTGTTTCATAATAACTGATTCCCCCCGGCCACCCGCCATCCCCATGTCAGCTATGTAGTAACCCTGGCCATGGCGAGGGGGAGAGGGGGATTTCCAGGCTTGGGGCTCAAGGCTCCGGGCTGGACACCTAACAAGTGTGACTTGTAATGTGTGACTAGAAAGGAATGGATGAAAAAATGAAAGAAAACGACAAACGCAGGCGTGAAAGGAAAAATCCCAGTGCTGAATTTATCGATCAGATCTGTTCTCTCTACAACGATGTCTATGATGATCGGGAAGAGGACAGCAGCATTCTCTTGGATCATATGTAATGCAGGCACCGCGCAGAGAAGACTATTATCTGATTCAGGCGCCGGAGGCATATAGGTTTTCTGTACTGAAACAGTATTACGATTGCGATTCAGAGATTTACTTCGCAGCTAACCAGTTTCCCACATTCATTAAGGGCTATCAGTATTTTGATATAAAAAATAATATTAAACTGACCAACCCGGAAGACAAAGTGCTGATCGAGTATCTGCTGGATCATCAGTGACACACGGTAATCCCACCATCCTCCCACGGCACTACGGCAGTTCGGTCCTTCCGCACCCGGGGGCGGGGGGCCGACCCTATAACCTATTATTCCGATATGCAAACTATAGATACCCAGATAGCTTTCAACCGGCTACCTGGGTATTTTTTGATCTGACGGGTAGATGCTACTAATCTGTGTAAGCCTCGGCGACTGGTTCGGATTTTATTTCCGTTTCAGCTGCCGGGGCTTTTTTATTCGCTCTGCACAAACGAAGATGAACGAAATATATGATAATAAAATGGCCAAAACAAAAGTAATGAACGAAGACAAACATATTTTGCATTGACTCGGCCATCAGAGAATAGTATTATTGAGGCAGGAAAGATGAACTTTATGAATTGGAGCGAATCAGATGAAAGCCGATTTGATAGAGAACCTCATCATCGCTCATAGTACTGGTGATGAGAGCAAATTTAAAGCAGCGGTAGAAATGCTGGCCGCTGATGAAGAGAAGAAGGGTAATATTCCTCTGGCTACCCGTATTCGGAATGCATACAGTACGAAGAAGAAACAGCCTAGTGCAGCATCCGAATTCGCCCAGAGCTCAATGACCTTTTCCACCCAGTCTTTCACCACGCAGTCCGCACTCCCAAGAGACAAGGACAGTCTTCTGGAATTGTTCGAGATTATGGAGCCGGATGTGGAGCTGAAGGATGTAATTCTGCCGGAAAGCCAGCTTGAGGTGATCCAGCAGGTAATCAATGAGCAGAAAAATGCCGATAAATTCTTGAAGCATAATCTGACGCCTGCCAACCGAATGCTGCTGTGTGGCCCTCCGGGATGCGGCAAGACCATGACTGCGTATGCCATTGCCCATGAGCTGCAGATCCCGGTCGCATATGTCAGACTGGACGGCCTTGTATCTTCCTATCTAGGCCAGACCAGCACAAATCTCCGGAAGGTATTTGATGCCGTGAGAGACAAGCACATCATTCTCTTCCTTGATGAGTTCGATGCGATTGCAAAGAAGCGCGATGACAGCAATGAGCTTGGAGAACTGAAGAGGGTAGTGACGACGCTGTTGCAAAACTTCGACAACATGCCTCCGAATGTATTCTTGATTGCTGCGACAAACCATGAGCAGCTTTTGGACCCGGCGATCTGGAGGAGATTCAATGTAACAATTCAGCTAGGCCTGCCGGACGTTGATAACAGGAAGAAACTCATAGAGAAGTGGTTTCGGGAGTTTGATATCTCCGGGAAGTTCAACTACAAGATTCTTGCCAGCATATCCGAAGGCCTGAGCTGTGCTAACATTCTCGAGTGGGCTAAAGCCTGTGGCAAAGAAAACGTGCTGAAGAAAGACTTCAAGACGGCAGACGCGACCATTATCCTGATTCGGCAGTTGACAAGGTACTCAAGTAACAGTGACGATACATGGAAGATTATCCTTCGCATGAAGAAGGCAGGGGTATCCGAAAAGAATATTAGTAACGCTCTCGGAGTGCCGTCTACAACACTGAATTACCAGATCAGAGCACACATGAATGCGGGAAAGGAGGAAGGAGCAAATGAGCGATCAACTACAGCACCTGTGGATCCCTGATGAAGAAGTAGAACAACTGGATAAAAAAGCAAGACCTCCAATAAAAGATTATGGACTTGATCATTCTCAGCATGGCGCGGTTCTTTCTTCTGGATTGCAGAATGTCATGACGGCATACTCACATCTCAAGGACGATTCCCTGAGCGACGAAGATCTGGTCATCTTTAAGATGGTTCTCCCGGAAAGTGAAGACATCTATACCAGGCGGGAGATCGCTACAAAGGAAGGCCTGAAGATTAATGCGGTCAAGGACAAGCAGCATGCCGTTGTTTCTACAAATAAAAAGATGTTCACCAGACTGCAGGAAAGGGTAGGAAAGTATCGTGAGTCAGGAAGCCTTAACTATTTCCAGTTTGTAGATAAGTTCGAGCCGCTCTCCATCGAAGATAAACAGTCGAAAGGTCTGGTTCTGTATCTTGAAGAGAATCAAGACAAGCTGAGGATCGATATCCAGGTGATGCTGGTGCCCAATCTTGATCCAGAGGTCCGGGATAGAGCAGTTGAAAGGCTGGAGTCAGAAATCCGCAGGACAAATGATCAGCATTATGTGAATCGGTATGAGCTGTCAGATGGTACACCTGTCATTCGCGCAGATATGCCGATGAAAGATGTGGATCGGCTAAGTGAAGATACTGCTGTTTTCAGAGTGGAACAGACAAGTTTTTTTCACCTGGGTCATAGTGGAATTCATCTCAGCGGCAGAGATTTTCAATTGGACCCGAGTATTAAACCAGAAGAGTTGCCTGTCGTTGTAGTTCTCGATTCTGGTGTGGAGTTTCCTGACAACCTGAAGGATCTTGTACCTGTACATTGGAAGGCTTCTGAAGTCAGCGGGACGGGTTCTGATCATGGCACAGAAGTTGCAAGCAAGGTGGTGTTCTCTCATATCGGGGTCCAGCTTACTGATCCGTATCTGAAAGCCAGAGCAAGGGTGATCGACTGCGATATTTATGGTGATTCAGACAATGTACCAACCGATAAGATGTCAGAACGCATTCGTGAAGCAGTTGAGGCATTCCATGATGTCGCAAAGATTTACAATCTGTCATCGAATACTATGGTGCCAATCGACGGTGGAGAGCTCAGCATTCTTGGCTATCAGCTTGATGTACTGATGTGGAAATATCATGTGAAGTTTGTGATCTCCGCTGGTAACCATGAGTTCGCTACTTATGATTCCACACTGGAAGAGATTCTTCAGGAAACAGATAAGAGGATAGCGGAACCTGCAGATTCCATGCTCGGAATCACAGTAGGCGCTGTAGCAGGGATTGATATTCCAGGCGCATACAGCAGGGCTGGCGAATTGACCGCATATACACGTACCGGGCCGGGATTCGCGGGCTTCTACAAGCCGGACCTTGTAGCCTTTGGAGCCAACATTCAAAGGGTTGGATCAAAGCTTCAGGTAGTAAGAGAACCGTATGCATTTGTGATGGGGCGCAATGGAAAGCTTGGTTTGGACGCAGGAACGTCTTTCACCGCACCGGTAGTCGCAGGTGATCTTGCAGAAGTGTATGCCACATTGCCAACGGACGATATTCTTCTGGCAGAGGCTCTGCTATACAACGGAGCCGAGAAGATCTGGGAAACCTCAAAAATCACGAAGGAAGATGCCATCCAGATGGGGCATTACTATGGCCGTGGATTATCAGTGCCGGAGAATTGCAAGTATTCAGCACCAAATCGGGTGACCTTCCTTCGCATGGGTAGCCTCAAGAAAAAGACCAAAGAACATGTGAAGTTTCTGATGCCGTCCATTCAGGCTGCGGTGAAAGGGAACAACACCACAAAGGTGACCATCACCTGTATTACTGACTCTCCCTTTGATAAGAACAAAGGGGCACAATATCTCGGAGCCAGTATCACAGCTTCCCTGCACAAGCTGACTCAGTCGGGAAAGCTTGCAAACGGAAACGATACGACGGGTGATAACCGGGGTAAGTGGGATACTTGCAACCACTTCTCAAAAACCTTCTCGGGTTTTGGAGGCGGCATGTGGGAAGTGTGGCTGGATCTGTTTACAAAATGGGATATCGACGATGACATGGAGATTCCGTATTATCTGGCTATCACCATTGAAGACCTGACGAAAACTAATGATATCTATCAGGCTGTTATCAAAGAGTCGGGCGGGAGATACAAGCCGATCTCGGCAGTAAGAATTCCGGTCCGCACATAATCATTATGAAGAAGACTGCAACAGTTCATCGCTGCTGCAGTCTTTTTTTTACCCTCAGGAGCCGCGCTTGCTCTTGATGAATTCGATGTATTTCTTTATATCTGCGATTTCGTCATCGGTCAGGTCCTCAACACTGATATAGGTGTCTGCTTCGAAGGAGTGCTTTTGCTGAAGAGAACTCTGACCAGCCTGTGGCAGCGGCATATCACCGATCTCACCCAATGCTTTATCAACTGCTCTTTTCCCTTCTTCAATAATTCCAGATTTTTCCAACAACACCTCGACCGGTACATTCAGAGCTTTCGCTATGACTTTCAGGACAGCGGGAGAGGAGGCCTTGCGCTTACCTGCTTCCAGTCTGGATATCTCAGCATTGCTGATTCCGGCAGCATTTGCGAGCTCGCGCTGAGATAATCCTTTCTCTGTCCTTTTTTCGCGTATGAATTTTCCCAGTTCATTCTCAGAGCTCATATCGGTACCTCTCTACTTTCTTTTATGCATGCTGCAAATGCACAAATCGAAAGTTATATCATTAATGATTCAAAGTATCCATTAAGATTATTTAATGCTGATGATGCTATCCTTTCGAGAAACGGCGTAGATATTGGGGCAATATTTGTAATAATTTACCGGCATTCAGAAGCGGAACGCCGGTATCTAAAATACGCAATACTCACTCACCATACTCCTGATCGAACTCATACAGTTCGTCGGATTTTAAATCCTTTAGTATAGCAGCATTTTCTGCATCCGGAATCTTCTACGTCCGGAATCTCGCCCGCGCTTACGGTTCCAATTACCTTACCGACGACCTGCACATGATCGTCTATTTTACATTGAATATTGACCCACCTGGAGTTGATTCTATACACTCTTGCCTATTATTAGCTGTATTGCTTTTGTACGCACAAACGAGTAAAATGTTATTAGAAAATATGTGAAAGGCGGTGCTTTATATGGCAGCAAAATCAGCGAATCTTTATGCTCGTATTGAACCGGAGGTAAAAGAAAAGGCAGAAAGCATCTTATCTGCACTTGGTATTCCTGCATCCAGTGCTATCAATATGTTCTATAAACAGATAATTCTTCAGAGAGGACTTCCTTTTGAAGTGAAAATTCCATCTTCTCGTCCTGTAGATATGTCCGCTTTATCAGAAGCAGAACTGAATGCAGAACTAGAGAAAGGATATGCGGATATCAAATTAGGAAGAACTAGAGAAGCAAGTGCAGTCTTTGCAGACATCCGTAAGGATTATTATCTATGAAATTCGCCATTAAAATTACAGCTCAAGCAGATAACGATATCCGTAACATCTATGAATATATTGCCTACGAACTGCAGTCACCGGAGAATGCCAGTGGACAGCTGGACAGAATTGAAAAGTGTATTATGAGTCTTGACGATATGCCGGAACGCTATCGTTTTTATGATAGAGAACCATGGAAAAGTCGTGGACTTCATATTGTTCCGGTAGATAATTATTGTGTTCTATATCTTGTTGATAATGATGATATAACAGTTTTCATCATGCGAGTGATGTATGGCGGTCGTGATATTGATGATCAGCTTGACAATTACACGAAATACGAAGAATAGTATAAATCGGTGAATCTGGTAACAGATATCTGGTGACAGGCACTGTTAATTAAGGACAAGATATATACAAGGGATTTGTTCCGTAGGGATTTAAATGTATGGATGATAACTATCTTTTAGCCACCTGCAGAGATTGTGGAAATAAAGGACTTTTAAAGAAGGTAGCAACCTTTGATCAGCATTTTACAGAATATGAAGAAGGATCGCCGGTCTGTAGCGCCGAATACAATTGGGTTCTTTTAGAATGTCCTGTATGTAAGAGCGTTTCCTTATACCGCCGATATCATAATGATTATATGATAGATTATGCCGGAAATGAATACTATGAGGAAGCTATAGTATATCCGGTAGAAAAAAGTTTTCCGCATGTACCGAAGGATATCGTGAATTCATATTCTAAAGCTGTCAAGACGTCAAAGGTGGATCTGAATGTTTCTTTAATTGCGATCCGAGCAGTTCTGGAAAAGATTTGTAAAGAAAGAGGAACAAATAGAAAAAATCTTGAGGCGATGTTGAAACAGATGGTAGAAAGACATATTCTGCCGGAAACATTGGATAAATGCGGGTTTATTATTCGGAAACTTGGAAATTCCGGAGCTCATGGGGATGATACATCAATATTGACGCGTAGAGATGTAGAAGAACTGATTGATTTTATTGAGACCATTATGTATTACATATATGAGCTACCGGTAAAAATTGATTCGTTAAATCGAAAATATGAGTTGCAGAAAACCAAATCGGAAGAAACTTAAGGATATCTATAATGCATTTCCGGTATACTGGAATATGGAAAAATGAGACATTCAAGTTTTTATCATGCGAAAGGGGATAAGGAAGAGTGATTTTTATATTACGTGTTATCATCTTCTCTGCCCTGATCCTACTCGGATTCTACATTTCAAATCGGTCCATCCGAATGCGAAAGATCGTCACGGTCATCTACACTTTTGCCCTCTTGTGGTACACCTTTCTCTGTCGTCTGCTGTTGTTCAGATCCGTCCCTGTTGTGGTGGCCGCTACGATTACAACCACGTCTGCCACAGAACCATCTCTTGCGGAGAGATTGATAGAAGCAGTGACCGCTATTTTCGGTCCCCAGCCCGACGGTACCCTTGCCGGCGATGGGCTAGTAAAGGCAATGACCTTCAACGCTATGCTGTTCGTACCCATGGGTTACTTGTTATTGCTTTGGTTCCGAAGGCTTCGAAAGAGACCTTGGCTTGCTGTGGTAATCTGTATTGCTGTAAGCGTAGGCATCGAACTGCTTCAAGAGTGGACAGGACTCGGTATGGCTGATTGGAAGGACATTGTCTCTAATGCACTTGGTGGGGTAGTGGGAGTTCTAATTTGTGTATGGCGTATCTGGGACAGGCACTGTTAACAGGCAGGGCGGAAGATCCGGTTGAAGTAAAAAGAACCTGTGGGCACCTAACAAGATGCCTACATGTAATTTTAAGCAGAAAAATAGAGCCCGATCTCTCGATAAGGCTCTTGCAAAAGCATTGCTGCTTTTTTCTTGTGATTATAATTTAGGCGATTTGGAACCAGTTGTCAATAACTAATCGCAAAAAATCAAAAGAAGATGATATCAGTGAATTTGTATTATAGTAGTCGAAATGTCTGAACATACGTTCCTCAAATGTATGTAGCTTCTGGGCCGCTTTGTTGTGCACACCTTCACTGGTCACAATCCTATTATGCATAAAGAGAATGCAAATCAGGCCGCGAATGCGGTCATTACTCATTCGAGTTGTACGTATGATTTGGGTGATACCAGGCAATTGAGAAAGCTTTCGATTAATAAGATAGTTTGTTTTGTGCCGCAAAGTATTTACATGTAGATCGTATATAATACAGTCACGTTGATGACAGGCACCGTTAAGACAGGGAGCCATCGAGAGTTAATTTTTCAGGAAGTTCACATTAATGGTGGAATTTAAAATTTCATTTTTGGGCCTTTGCTAAATCAGCATTGTGTCATTGACATTTTCCCAATGTGCGGTATAATATCTATGTATTATATTGCCAGTTTGTCCTCCGGTGTCCTTCGGGCCCGGGGGCTTTTTATATACAGGAGGCGCCATGGCAGATAAATCATACAAATCGTATCGGCAGCAACTAAATATCCTACGTTCAAGAGGCATGGTGATTGGAAAGGGATCCCAGGGTTCACGTGTAATGCGCATACTTGAACGCGAAAACTATTACAATGTCATCAACGGATATAAGGAATTGTTCCTTGCATCTAAAGCCACTGCTACCGCAGATGAAGCTTATAAAACAGGCACTACATTTGACGAAGTTTATGCTTTGTATAACTTTGATAGAGGGCTTCGGAACATATATTTGAAATACCTTCTCAAACTGGAAAACACTTTTAAGACGGTAATTGCGCATGAATTTTCTGCTAAATATGGTCATGACAACTATCTCAAAATAGAGAATTTTGATAACTCCACTGAGCGAAATATATCTTCCTCAATTAAGCTTATAGGAGATATCCAACAAGAAATTGCTCGACAAATGAGTAAACATCATCAGGTAGTAACCCATTACATGACCGAATATGGCTACATTCCTCTGTGGGTCCTTGTTAATGTACTTACCTTTGGTAAAATCGAAAATTTCTACAAAAACATGAAGCCTGTAGATAAAACAACCGTTGCAAAACAATTTAATCTGCAACCCGATGAACTTGCCAAATTCATGCATATGCTTGCACTTGCCCGTAATAAATGTGCTCATGATGAACGATTCTTTGATATTAAATTCAAAGAAAGAATTCATACAAAAAGTATCAAGAATTTTTCCGTTTTAGGAATTGTACGTGCTGCAGACGGCTCCTATACTTATGGAACAAACGATGCATACGCCATAGCTATAATGTTCGCACTATTACTAAGCAAATCTGACTTAAACGATTTTATCTCTTCTATGAAAACTGCTTTTGGCAAACTTCAAAAACAGCTACACACCATTTCAGCCGCAGATATCATGTCCATAATGGGTTATGATACAAATTGGACGAACTTAATAAACTTAATATGATATACATTTAGCCAGAGGCACTGTCCTCTGGCTTTTTTATAATATCTGGTGACAGGCACTGTTAAGAAGCTCTTCTGGAACAGATCAAACTGGCAGGCACTGTGTAAGAAGGTAAGTCCTCAAACATGAGTACTTAATCAAAGAAAACCCTGATAAAATCAGGGCTTCTTGAGAATAGATCTGTACTTTGAAAATTTAAGATTTTTTTGGCCTATTGATCTGGCTCAGACAATTCTTCTGAATTCGTTTGGACCAGGGAAGAAGATCATCCAGATAAGATGGCTCCTCATCTTCGGCATGATTGGGAAGTTCTGTAAGCAGAAGTTCGAAGTACTTGTAAGGGTTCAGGTGGTTGGCCTTGGCGGTCTCAACGAGACTGTAGAGAATAGCACTGGCCTGTGCACCTTTAGAAGTATCGATGATTACGAAATTCTTCCGGCCGAGAGTAAAAGGACGGATGGCTTGTTCCGCAAAGTTATTGTCCATGGGAACTCTGCCGTCGGAAAGGAAGACCCGAAGATAGGGCTCCTGATTGATGCTGTAAGCTAAGGCTCTTCCGATGGGACTCTTCTTGGTCACCTGTTCGTATTTCATTTTTACCCATGCGAAATAGGCGTCCACTTTCTCCCTTAGGTGAAGCTGACGCTGCTTTTTCCGATCCGAAACGGACAGATCATCGAATGTATTATCGATCTGCATGATCTCTGTGATCCTGCGGTAGGCCTCTTCCGCAATGGTTCCTTCGGTCGGATTTTCATTTCGCTGCAGTGCCTTGATGAATTCTGCATAAGGCCGTCTGGTGTGGATCCAGCAGCCAGCGACTATGAGATCCTTCCGTTCCTTTGCCAGTGTGTGGTAGACCTGATATCCATCTGTCACCAGGATCCCGGAGAAGTTCATCAGAAACTCTCTTGGGTGATCGGCCCGGCGGGAAGGCTGCCATTCGAAAAGGATGATCGGCTTCTTTGTCAGGTTAGGGTTGTTCCGGTAGACCCACATCCGAGACTCTTTACCACCTTTGATCTGCTGATCTCCAATCCTTCGAACCTTGACCGGAGTTTCATCCGCATGTAAGACTTTGTTTTCATAGATCTTCTCATGCAGCCGGTCGTAGATCCGGGAGAGATAGAGATCCGAACTACGGATGACCCAGTTTGCAAGAGTGTTGGCCGGAAGTTTGATCCCATTCATACGGAAGGTCCTGCTCTGCCGCTCTAATGGAAGCGCATTGGAGTACTTCCCGTTGATGATAGATGCGACGAGAGGAGCTGTTGCGATGCTGTTTCGGAAGAGATCTTTCGGACGAGGAGCTTTTATGATCTCCCCGGTGTTGTCCTTCGAAGCATAGACGTGTACGTGATGTTCATCAACAATAAAGGTTTCAGGGATGATGTGGAGGCGCTTGTAGATGACCTCCGGAAGTTCCTTGTATCCTTTTGGAAAACGTTCCGCCAGCTCTTCTTCGGAAAGTCTGTGCTCGATGATGCGGGCAGGAAGGCCGTCCAGATCCGCTTCCCGCTGGTCCTTCCTTTTGGCCCTCATGTAGGAAGAAATGACGACTTCCTGAATCTCAGGTTCCGGAACGGAGGGAGACTCCAGAGCTTCTGCTTCGTTGAAAGAGTCAAACAGAGTAAGCTGTCCTTCGATCTGATTGGACTGCTCCGACTTTCTGCCGAAATGCCGCTGGTTCATCAGCATGATCTGCTGGGTGAGAAATTCGATCTGCTGGCTGTTGTCGGCAAGAGATGCATTCGCTTTGGAAAGTTGTTCATGCATGACAGAAAGCTGATCCTGAAGCGAAGAAACGAGGATGATCAAAGCTTCTTTGGAAAGACTATTCAGTTGTTCGTTTGTAAGCTCAGCCATACCACAAAACCTCTCTAAAACCTGTATTTATTATAGCAAAAGGAAGGATTCTGTACGAATCCAGGGAGCTTTCGGGTTCGTGATATTGCCTATAGCTGCAGGCTTGTCCTGGGGCGGTACAGACCGGAAAAGCATCGGCTGAAATCAAAAAGAAAAGATCCGGCAGAGCCCCGGAAAGCTGTGATCCCAAGCGGGAACAGGCTTTCCGGAGCTGTGCCGGATCCAAAGAAAGGAGTCAAAAAAGGAAGAAAAAAATCTCTGTTTTGCACAAGAAAACATTGGAATTAGGCGGTTTGAGAAGGTGTGACTTCGTGGATCACCGGGTCGATCGAGAACCCACTCATCAGCCACTTGAACTGTTCCTGGGAGAGGGATCGGAGTTCAGAAGAGTTTCTCGGCCAGGTAAAATGACCAGCCTCAACCCGCTTGTAAAGGAGCAGGAATCCATCTCCCTCCCAGAGCAGGCCTTTGATCTTGGAAGCGGATCTTCCGCAGAAGAGAAAGAGGGTATTCGGAACGAATAGGTTCATCTCATACCGATTCTGGATGATGGCTGCCAGAGAGTCAATCCCATAGCGGAGATCAGTGTAGCCGCAGACGATGTAAACATCGTTATAGATGGAGTAATCAGATCCTTTCAGCATTGGGATACCGACTTCATAAGCTTGATCAGGAAATCAGTTGGTGTGGAAGGGTCCAGTTCCAGAGAGAAGCCGTTCACTTTGAGGGAAACGGAGGAATGTGCAGGCTCATCACACGAGGATGCTGCACTACTTGCAGAAGTTGCGCGACATGGAAAGCCGGTGTACGAAGAATCTGTGTCAGGTGTGGAAAGAGGGAGCGGAACAATCTCCGGAAGCATCTGCTCTATAGCGGCTTCCTTGACAAGGCGTTTCCAGTAATGGAACTGATAACGAGTGACATGATTCTGTGCACACCATTCAATATCTGGTGACAGGCACTGTTATGGAAATGTTATAATATTACGAAAATATTATGCACAATTTTAGATGTGATAATCTTACAGATTATGGTAATAGGCATCGCTAAGGAGTAACTCATCCTCTCAACCTCTCAATCGCCTGAATGAACAACTTTAGACGCTAAGTTAAAACCCACTTGACAGGGGCCGGGTCAGACGTGTATTATATAGTTGCAGGTAGAGATACGCTGTATACTCGTGTATTCGAATTAACGTTTAAGCGACATGCAATGTCGTCGAGCACGAGGCCACCCCATGTGGTGGCTTTTTTTGTAGGTAAAACTTTATGAATATATACATCTATTCTGATGAGTCAGGCGTTTTCGATAAAGTTCATAACGATATCTTTGTATTTGGTGGATTGATTCTTTTAGGTACTGAGGAAAAGAACGTAGCATCTAGGAAGTATGCTCATGCAGAGAAAGTTATTCGACAGAATGGTAATATTGATGGCTCTTATGAGTTAAAGGCTACGCATATCACGAATAAGGAAAAGGGGAGTCTATTTCGGTCATTAAATGGCTACCATAAATTCGGAGTTGTTGTTCGTGAGAAAGAAGTCCTTGCAAGAATATACCAAAGCAAAAAAGACAAACAAAGATATCTGGACTATGTATATAAAATAGCCGTTAAGCGAGCTTTTGAGGATCTTATTGATAGAAAAGTTATAGATTCGGATGCTGTGGAAAGAATGTATTTTTTTGTGGATGAACATACCACAGCGACTAACGGACGCTATGAGTTGCGCGAGAGCCTTGAACAGGAGTTTAAAAACGGTACCTATAATTGGAAATATAGCAAGTTTTATGAGCCTATTTTCACTCACTTACAGGCCGTTAACTTAGAATATTGTAATTCTGCAAAGAAGTTGCTTGTTCGAGGCGCAGATATCATAGCGAACCGTATCTATTATTTAGAGGAGAGTCAACAAGAAAATAAGATTTCAGATATCCAGAACATCCACGTGATTGAGCTTCCAACGGAGAGAGTGATTAGTTAGATATCTGGTGACAGGCACGGTTAATAGGCACGGTTAATAAATTTCTTTCCACTTTTGTTAGAAGGACAGGGCAAACATAGTACTATTGTATGAAAGAGTAAACGCAACCTGTGGAAGACTAACGTCTACCTCTGTTATTAATGGTGAAATTTAAAATCTCATTTTTGGTTGAAATCTCAAAAATGAAAAAAGACTTGACAGAGGATTTTTTATATGAAAAAATTCATATAGTTGAATTAATACAAAGATAATATAATAAAGTGTGAGAATATGACGATCAGTGACAGAATCTTTGAGAGATTACAGCAGCTTTCCATATCGCAAAAGGAGTTTGCCTGGAAGGCGGGGATCCAACAGAGTACGATCAGTGAATGGAAGAAAAATAAGACCAATCCGTCTTCTGACAAGATCCTTGCCATATGTAAAGCTTTGGACGTAACCCCGGAGTGGTTGCTGTCAGGTG
>Ga0256406_1002698_pt1 | contig 24191 bp, 22 predicted proteins | sample RumenRJG_03DNA_FD_185986 | JGI IMG/M metagenome (GOLD analysis project Ga0256406, IMG submission 185986) | Bovine rumen microbial communities from Lethbridge, Alberta, Canada - RJG_03 | ecosystem: Host-associated > Mammals > Digestive system > Stomach > Rumen | place: Canada: Alberta | collected...
GTGGAAAAAGCAAGATTAGAATGAAAACGCCCCATGGCAAAAGATGTCATGGGGCGTTTTTGTGAATACGTCTACGCAAATGTGGAGACGCTTACAATGTTTCTGTCATTTTCAATCTTGCCTGCCCCGCTTCCCCTATCCACTACCAGAAGGATGCTGTTTACACGACAAAGACAGCTGTTTTGGGCACTCTTAATTTGCTGGAATTGGCAAAAGAGAATCATTGCCCAATAGTGCAAGCTTCAACGAGCGAGGTCTACGGCGACCCTCTTGTTCATCCGCAAACAGAAGATTACTACGGCAATGTGAATCCAGTCGGTATTCGTTCATGTTATGACGAAGGAAAACGGTGCTCTGAAAGCCTCTGTATGAACTATCATCGTCAATATGGTGTACAGGTTAAGGTCATACGCATTTTCAATACATACGGCCCACGAATGGCAGAGAATGATGGCCGTGTAGTTTCAAACTTTATCACACAAGCACTCTCTGGCAAAAACATTACCATATATGGTGATGGCACTCAAACACGCTCGTTTCAATATGTGGATGATCTGATAGAGGCTATGATGCGAGTTGTCAAAACTGGCAACAACTTTACAGGGCCTGTCAATCTTGGAAATCCCAATGAGATTACAATCAAGACATTGGCAGAAATGGTTATTTCATTGACGAAATCCCATTCCCTAATCATATCAAAACCTCTGCCAGAGAATGATCCAAGACGTAGGTCACCTGATATATCTCTTGCCACAAGCAAACTTGACGGTTGGATGCCACAAGTTCATCTTAAAGAAGGAGTAAGAAGAACTATTAAGTATTTTAGGGCCAAGGGAGGACTGAAAATAAATATATAAACTAACGAATGTGAATAATGTTTGTAAAAATATCTTGCAAGATATCAATGGCCGAAGCACTACGCCATTGGGAGCAGAAAGGCCATCTGCAGAAGAGACAGTGTATAAGTTTAATTAACATAACTATTCAGGAAATGAAGAAGTTAAAGAGGCTTGTTGTACAGGATTTCTCAAGGCTTTCTCGTGAAGAAATGGTGTCAATTGAAGGAAAAGACGGATCTTGGGTTGATGTCTGCACTTCAAAAGGACAAACTTGTCTATTGAAGATGACTTACGTTGAAGGGCATCAAGCACCATTACTTGGAACGTGCCAACTTCGTACGATGCCCACTCCAGCGGGTTATATTTCGTATTATGTCTGTATGTAATTGGCTTTATTGGTAAAGGATTTCCAAGTCTCTACACATAGAACTTGGGAATCCTTTTAGTGTAGATGGAAAATATACTATAAATAAAATGCTAAGAGATTATGACTAAACTAATAACATTCATTTTCTCATTCATTGTTTTCGTATTGTCGGCAGGAGCGCAACAACAAAGAGAAATAGAACTATCGGGCAACGTGGAAGACGGATTTCTGAAGATACCGCTGAGCCATGCCAAAGTATCTATTTGCAAGGCCGACAGCAGCGTACTGGTCGATTCGGCGGCTATATTCACAGCCTACAACCGCGACTTGAAGCCGCTGTTTGCCAAGTACACGGCGAAGGTGACGACCGACGCGAAAGTGCTGCTGGTTCACGCCCAGCTGAAGGGCTACGACGACGTGTGGCAGCGGGTGAGCATCGGCAAACAGTCGGAGGTGGAGGTGCCGATGCTGGAAATGCGTAAGATGCGGGAGATGGACTTGGGTGAGGTGGTTGTGAAAGCCACCCGTGTAAAGATGTTCTATCGTGGCGACACCATCGTCTATGATGCCACGGCGTTCAAACTGCCGCAAGGGTCGATGCTCGACGACCTGATACGTCAGATGCCGGGCGTGACGCTGAACGAGGCGGGGCAGATATTCGTCAACGGGCGCATGGTGGACGAACTGATGCTCGGCTCGCGCTCGTTCATGAAGGGCAACAAGAAGGTGCTGATGGAGAACCTGCCGTACTACACGGTGAAGGACATCAAGGTGTACGACCGCCAGAGCGACAAGAGCATGGCACTGGGCTACGACGTGGACCCGAAGAAGTTTGTGATGGACGTGAACCTGAAACAGGAGTACCAGCGCGGCTACATCGCCAATGTGGAGGGAGCCGTGGGCACTGAAGACAGGTGGCTCGGACGTGCCTTTGCCCTTGGCTTCACCGACCGCCTACGGCTGACCCTGCTCGCCAACCTTAACAATGTGAACGAGAGCCGCCACATCGGGGAATCGGGCCACTGGACGCCCGCCTCGATGCCTCAGTCGATGGTGACGACGCGTAGCGCAGCCACCGAGATTGACTACCACACGAAGGGCGACAAGATGAAGGAAACGTTCAGCGCCGACTACACCTCAACCACCGACGAACAGGAGATGCGCCAGCGCTACGAACAATTCTTGGCGGGCAGCACGCCGCTGTCCATCTCTGCCATGCGGAACCGTTCGGGCAATCGTCAGGTGAAGCTGCACAACACGTTCAGCCTGGCTAAGCCGTTTTATCTGAGAACCGAGATAGACTTCAACCATGCTAAGCGCGACGGCTCATTCAATTCCTCGTTCGACCAGTGGGGCGACTCGCTGATTGCCTCGAAGCGAAGCGTAGGCATGAGCGAGGGCAAGGCATGGAGTTTGAAAGGTGAAGTGGACGGAGCCATCAACATAGGGAAGGACAAACGGCATATAGATTTCTACGCCATGATGCAGCACGGCAACGACGAGAGCCTGCAAGCCAGTCGCTACCTGACGGAACAATTTGCCTCAAATTCGAGGCAGTTGACGCACAATGCCAACGACATCTTCAACCGCCAGACGGTGGGCTTCCTTCAACTCGGATATGGGATACCACTTGGCAAGGATGTGAAAATCGGTTTAAGCGAGCAAGCACAAGTGATAAACACGAGAACGCACGACTATCTCTACCACCCCGACACGCTGCTGCTACCGTCGGAAATCGACATGCTGACGGCCATCACCGACCCCTCGAATTCCTACGACAGTCACAGCCGTATGTTCGAGAACAAGGCGGGCGTGACGCTGCGTCAGACGGCCAAGTGCAAGCCCTATCCCGATCTGCCGATGACAATGGAATACGACCACTGGAGCATTGGGCTGAGCCTGCCCGTGCGGCACGAACGGCTGGACTACGAGCGGGGCGCAATAGACACGGTGGCCACGCAGAACACCGTGTTCCTGAACACCTCGGCCTCATTCCGACTGATGAGCAAGGACGGCAAACACGACCTCCGCCTCGGCGCAAGCCACAACCGCAGCAGCGCCCAGCTGATGAGCCGCATCGGATGGCGCGACGACAGCCAGCCGCTCATCGTCCGCGAGGGCAATCCCGGCCTGAAGGGCAACGTGACCACGAATGCCAACATCGACTACTTCGACAAGAACGCCCACGGCCATCAGCAGTCGTTCCACGTCGGCACCTCGCTCAACTACCAGCATCGCAGCACGGCGCAGTCGGTGGCATACGCCCCTGCAAGCGGCGTCTATACCTACCGTCCCCAGAACGTCAGCGGAGCCTACACGCTGAAGGGCGTGTTCGACATCAGCCGCACCATCGACAAGAACCGCTACTGGTCGTGGCAGACCAACGCCGATGCAGGCTATCATCACTCCATCGACCACGCCATGCTCATGGGCATGACGGCGAGCGAGGAGAACATTGTCAACACCCTGACCTTGCACGACGGGGCTTACATACAATATAATAAAGGTACACTGAACATCCGCGCCACGGGCGACATCCGCTGGCGGCACTCGGAGGGCAAGATGTACGACTTCGAAACACTCAACGCCACCGACTTCCAATACGGACTCTCTGCCCGCTACACCCTGCCGAGCCTGAACACCACGCTGTCAGCCGACGGCAATATGTACAGCCGTCGCGGCTACGGCAGCAGCGAACTGAATACCGATGACTTCGTGCTGAACGCCTCCATCAGCCAGCCCTTCTTCAAGGGCAAGCTCATCGCCCGTATCGAAGCCTTCGACCTGCTGCACCAACTCAGCAACACGCAGTACACCGTCAACGCCCAGGGCCGCACCGAGACATGGTACCGCTCCCTCCCGCACTACGTCATGGCGCATTTGGTGTATCACTGGAATAAGAATCCGAAGAAAAAGTAAATTTCAGCCAATCGCAATATATATTTTTTTACATATGAAGAAGGAATACGACTATCTGTTAGTCGGCGCGGGGCTGTTCAATGCGGTATTCGCACAACAAGCCAAGATGCATGGGAAGCGTTGTCTGGTAATAGACAAGCGTCCTCATCTTGGAGGCAATGTGTATTGTGAGGACATTAATGGTATCACCGTGCATAAATACGGCCCACATATTTTCCATACTAGCAATAAAGAGGTGTGGGATTATGTTAATTCATTCGTTTCTTTCAATCGATTTACGCTAAATACCATTGCAAACTACAAAGGTGAAATATTCAATTTGCCCTTTAACATGAATACATTTCATCAGATGTGGGGCGTAGTAAGACCTGAGGATGCGAAAGCAAAAATACAGCAACAAACAGGGGGTGAACGGCGTGGTGCAGCGCCATCCAATTTGGAAGAACAAGCCATAGCCATGGTGGGCAAGGATATATATGAGACATTGATAAAGGGATATACGGAAAAACAATGGGGAAGACCTTGTTCAGAATTGCCAGCCTTCATTATTAACCGTCTTCCTGTACGCTATACTTATGACAACAATTACTATAACGATTGCTATCAGGGGATTCCAGAAGGAGGCTATAATGCTTTAATAAATAGATTGCTTGATGGTGTTGAGTGCCGTACTAGCAGCAATTACAACGATAATCGAAGTTTCTATAATGGTATAGCAGATAAGATTATATATACAGGTGCAATTGACGAATTTTTTGATTATCAACTTGGAAAGTTGGAATATCGTAGTCTGAGTTTTGAGCATGATTTATTGTTAACCAACAACTATCAAGGTAATGCCATTGTAAACTATACTGATTCAGAGATACCATATACGCGAATAGTAGAGCACAAGTGGTTTGACATTAATAACTCAGATGCAATAAATGCACCACATACAGTTATCTCTCGTGAGTATCCAAAGGATTTTACGATTGGCACGGAACCATACTATCCCATAAACACAGTGCGTAACATAAAAATATATGATGAGTACATATCTATGGCTAAAGAAAAAAATCCTGATGTGATTTTCTCTGGCAGACTTGGCTTGTTTAAGTATCTTAACATGGATGAGGTTATAAAAATGGCGTTGGATTTAAAAAGATATATATGAAGATGAATGAATATTTGAGGAAAATTGTGGATTACCAACTATTGTATAGTCCGTATATGCGTGATATAGGCCTGTTCCATGGCAAGATGGGAGTAGTCATCGCTTTGTATATGTATTCAACGAAATATCATGACGAACTGATTTCTGAGTACACATGGGATCTTTTCCAACAGATATACGATGGTATTTATTCCAATATGTCCATTGGGTTAGAAGATGGATTGGCAGGAATTGGTTACGGTACCACAATTCTATACAAGCGTGGTCTTGTAGATTGCGATTTAAACTCCATATTAGTTGATGTAGATTCCAAAATAATGGAACATGATCCGAGGCGAATGAAAGACCATTCGATTCGTTCTGGAGTTAGAGGATTGATACAGTATATAAATTTACGTAAAAGCACATGTGAATCATTGGATACGTTTGATGCACAATTCCTCTCAGAATTGTATGCTACTGCTGAACCTATTGCCTCATCCTGTCTTGATACGAACATCATGGGGTTTATAAATGTTCCCACATTCTCTATTGAAGAATACATAGAGAAACCGCTCGGGATAGACAGTGGAAGTGCGTATTATATATTGAAAGACACATTAACATGATAACACAGGTATTTATATTTAACAATGCAAGCCGTGCGGCCAACTATGGGATTGGCACATACGTCAAACAATTGTCTGACGGATTAGCAGTCTTGTCTGGCTTTAAAGTGTCTTTTGTAGAGATGTACGCCGACACTAAAGAATTTACTATCACAAAGGATGAGAGAGGGACGCTTCATTATCGAATTCCGGCACTGTCATCTGGTATGGAAAGCGAGGTTTATTGCCGTTGCATCTTTTATTTCCTTGCAAGAAACATTGGGGTTGAAGAGAGTGACAGACTTGTTTTTCAGTTCAACTATTTCCAGCACCGTCCATTAGCATCATTGCTCAAAGGACAATACCCGCACAGCAGAATTATTTTGACGGTTCACTACCTTAACTGGTGTTTTGAACTAAAAGGCAATGTTGTGAGCATGAGGAAAATTATTGCCAAAGGGTATGAGACGAAAGATGACACGGAACGACGTGTAGTATCAAGCTTTGCTGACGAAAAGACTTTTCTCCATCTTGCTGACGAGGTGTTGGTACTTTCGAAACGAACAAAGGCAATTCTTATAAACGATTATGAGGTGTCTGAAGACAAGGCTCACCTTGTATTCAATGGCATGGGTAATTGTGTTTGCTGTAGGACTTCCTCTCATAATAGTAAAAAGTGTCAGAAGGACGTACAACGCATCATTCTGTACGTTGGACGATTGGACGAGATTAAAGGTCTTAAATACTTGATGAGTGCATTTGAAGAAATTGCCAATAAACACCCAGATACTCACCTTGTGATAGTAGGAGACGGAGATTTTCAGCCTTACTTGGTGCAAGGTAGAAAACTAAAAGAACGTGTAGCCTTTCTCGGCAAGATGCAGAATGATGAGGTGGATGATGTTTATAAGTCTGCCTATATTGGTGTAATGCCATCGTTTCACGAACAATGCAGCTACACCGCTATTGAGATGATGCGCCATGGCATTCCTATTGTCGGAACAGACTCCACAGGACTTGCAGAGATGCTTGATGCCACACCGCAATTGCGAGTTCATATTGATGAAGATTCTTTTAACGAGGATACTTTTGTGTCACAGATAGCATTACGCATGGATTTACTACTATCCGACGAGAATACGTATCGTGAGGCTTCGAATGCCGTGAGCAGACTGTACGAAAAGAGATATAAGATATCATCTATGACGAAGGGAATACAGCAAGTCGTTCTGTCATCTTTTAACAGAAAGAATTATACGGTATCCCCCGACTATTTTAAGCACATCGACTCCCGCATGATGCAGTTAATCAATCAGCGTCCAGACATAGATACCGACTTCTTTGGGATGAGTGGCATCGGTGTTTATCTATGGTGGAGGATTAAAAGTCTGGAAAACAATAGGGAAGAATACCAACAAACGATGCTACAGGAATACCTTATATATTATATTGACTGGTTGGGTGATGCTGCGTTCTTGTCTTCTGTGCCAGATGAAATGATTGCAACCCTAATGGATATGTATAGCCAAGGATTCTATAGAACAAAGGTGAGAGTTATATTGGAAGGACTTCAGACAGGAACTGAGAATGAAAACATCCTATTACCCTCAAAAGATGTAATAATCAATAATAGTTTACGGATATGCAATTGCAAGATATAAATATTCAAAACACCCCATACGATAGGCCAGACTTATCGAAGCTTCTAACAATTGTCATGCCTGTACGTATAGATAGTGATGAAAGGATGTCTAACCTTAAGGCTGTACTACGCCATGTCTGTGGCTTGGGATGCCGTATCATCCTGTTGGAGGCAGATATACAATCTGCATTAAAAGAAAAGAAAGAAATAAACATGGAACTGATGAGATGTGTAGAACATGAATTCGTTACTGACTCCTCTCCCATTTTTCATCGTACCAGATACATTAACAGACTGCTCAATGAAACCAGTACCGAGATTGTTGCTGTGTGGGATGCCGATATTCTCATTGCATATCATCAAGTATATGATGCCGTTGATAATATTTTGAAGGGGTGTACTATTGCCTATCCTTATAATGGTGAATATGTGATGCTTTCAGAAGTTGAATCCAATGCTGCAAGACGGAATTTTGATATAGAGAATCTTAAGAGTCTAAAGCTACAGTCTGTGTTTGGACGTCCGTTCTGTGGTGGTGTGTTCCTCGCTCATCGGCAGCGATACCTACAGTGCGGAGGAGAGAACGAACATTTCACGGGTTGGGGGCCGGAGGATGCAGAACGTCTGCGCAGAGTGAGCATTCTTGGACACAGTGTGAAATGGACAGAAGAAGGCCAGGCATACCATCTGAATCATTCACGTGGTAAAAACTCAGACTTCTATTCAGAAGAGGATGCTATTAGGTTACGAAAGGAACTTGTCAAGGTATGTAGCATGAAAAAAGAAGAATTACAGGACTATATAACAGGGAAATCATGGAGATAGCAGAAAAAGAAATGACAGTGTGGCTCACGTATCATGACGATGCGCAGATTGAGCAATACAACTTGAAGGAGGATGATACAATCCGCCTTTTCAAAGGCAATAATACAGAAGTTGAGGGCGAGAACATCAATCACCTCAACAGGTTCTATTCTGAGATGACGACAATGTATTGGGTCTGGAAAAACAAGAAGAGAAGCAAATACGTCGGTTTTTGCCACTATCGTCGTCGTTTCACTCATTTCATGGAAATAGAGCATGGAGAATGTCAAGTCATGGAGATGGTAAGTTTTCCTTTCACTGTATTTCAGCACTATAAAGATGCCCATAACTATAATGATTTTTATGATATAGTAGACATCCTTAACGAGAAATATGGCAAGGGTAATAAATACTCAGAATATATGCTCAATAGCAAGACTTTCATACCCTTTTGTAGTTACATCATGCATTATGATGATTTCGAATCTCTCTGTGAGTTCTTCTTTCCAATACTATTTGAATTCGATAGCAAACATAACCTTAACATGAATGCCGATAGATATTGGGCCAAAGCGGAGAAGGATTTCCGATACGATAACAAAGAATATCAGTGCCGAGCAATGTCATTCCTTGCAGAAAGACTTATCAGCTGCTATATTATATGCAATATGAATGCAGTTTGCGTTAAGGCATTGGATACCAAACTTAGATACTACGACTGAACTATTTAAATAATCATTGTGTTAACATTTATAAAACCTACAAAAAATGAAAAAGATTAAGAGATTTAAGTTAATGGGCAATTCTATGTCCATAATGACATCAAAACAAATGGAGCAGATAATAGGTTGCAAATTGATATTTGCATGTACCTGTTATTGTGTCGGGAATAATGAAACCGGAAGTGTGATTTTCAACAATAAAACGGGAAATTGTCCGTACACAGTAAATAAGTACATCATAACACCTTATTGTCCAAACAGCCTCACCTACTGTACTTTGTAATCTGATGTTGATAATATAAATATAGTTAATATAACATTATGAAAGAGACTGAAGTAATAGGTATCGTACAACATTACTATGCCTTTTTCTTATTATTCGTAATAATGAGCATTGGACTAAAAGCAAAAGCACAGACTTTGTTGCTCGACTCCTCAAATGTGGTTGTAGGGTATCACTATTCGTGTAATACAAAGAATGCGGAAGGCACCCCTACAATGGAGGAATACGATATTGCAGTGCTGATAGGCAAGAAAATTACAGCACAGCAAGGATTCTGTGTGCTGTCTCTTGATGAAGACAACAACGATGAATATATTCGGATACTGACAGAGCGCCAACAGAACATTCCGACGATATATATGGGCTGGCCTGACGAAGACAAGGTTACAATACGGGAGTCTGTCCTTATGAGTGATTACGAGATGGTGGAAGAGAAAGATAACGCTGAGTGGGTGATAGAATCCGATACACTTGTGATTAACGACTATATCTGTAGAAATGCAACCGCATACGTTCATGGTCGCCGATGGACGGTATGGTTTGCCGAAGAACTTCCAATGCCATACGGCCCGTGGTTGCTGAGGGGACTACCTGGACTCATCCTACAGGCAGAATCGGATGGAGTGCATAAATTCACTATGACTTCGCTCTCAACCGCATCGTATCCCATCAAATACGAGAAACGTATTGATATCGTGAAGACATCAAGGAAGAAATATATGAAATATAGGGACGAAGTGACGAAAAATCCTGCGTACCTCACAAATCCTTCTTCGCTGATTTCGCCCGACATTCAGCGATGCAAGACCGTGTATCAATTTGGAGAAGGCAACGACTTCGTGGAGATGAATGGACATATATTCAATCCACACCCAAATGTCTTTATACCATTGGACTTGGAATGAAGAATAATTAATTATAAAAATGAAAAATATAATAGAACAATTTCTTGATGCGATAGAAGTTCGCTACAACAAACAGTTTGCAGATAAACTTTACTACGAGCATCCTCATCGTTACAATATGTATGGTCTTAAAAAGATGCTGGACGTGTATGGAGTAAAGACACTCGGCGTACGTATTGATAGTAAGGACCTTTTAAGTCTAAATTATCCATGCATTCTGCATACTTATGGCGATTTCGTCATAGGGTTAGACTGTGGAGCGGATACAATTACATTTTTGCAGAATGCCAAGAGGATAACTATTTCACACGATGCTTTCAAACAAACATGGACTGGCAACGCACTTGTGGTGGAAGAAACGACCGAGGCCGATGAGCCTGAATACTATAATCACCGTAAGGAGGAAATTCTTGCAAATGCTAAGGTCTATTCCATCCCTATCATGCTAATCCTATCGTCAATTATAGGTATGGTAGCGCATATTCAAGAAATGGAACTATTTTCTATCATAGGATTAATACTGAACATAGTTGGCATATTTGTCTGCGCCATGCTCATGCAAAAGCAACTGATGGGAGAAAGTCGCTATGGTGACAGGGTTTGCAACTTGTTTAACCATGCTGATTGCAATAGCATTCTTGATGGCCCCAAAGCAAAATTTTTCGGTATAAGCTGGAGTGAAGTCGGCATGGGATATTTCACAGCCAGTATCTTACTAATAACGCTTTACCCTGAGTCTGTTGGAACGGTATCAATTATAAACTGGATAGCTATGTTCTATGGTGTATGGAGTATCTACTACCAGTGGCGCATAGCCAAAAGTTGGTGCGTGCTGTGTGTAATATCTCAAATTGTTATCTGGTTAATTGGTATAATTGCAATCATTTCATGCATTTCTGTACCGCTCTCTTTTAATGTCTTTAGTAGTCTGCTTTCTTGCATAGTGTATGGCATCTGTATTATGGCAGTTCATCACTACGCTATAGCTCATGCGGCAGAAAAAGGACGTATTCGAGCTGTTCAGAAGTACCGTGCGTTGAAGGCTAACAGCAAAGTGGCCAACGCACTTATTGAGAACGGAGAATGTTACGAAACATCACTTGAAGACTCGTCAATTTTATTCGGCAATACAGAAGCAAAGATGCGTGTAACGATATTAAGTAATCCACATTGCAATCCTTGTGCACGGATGCATAAACATGTAGAAAATTTATTACGCCTAAGTGGAGGCGAAATATGTATACAATACATTTTCTCGTCTTTTAATGAGAATTTGGAGGATAGTAATAGGTATCTTATTTTTTGCTATTTCGAGTATGGACAAGATGAGGCATTAAGCAAATTTGCAGATTGGTATTTAAAAGATAAGTTTAATTATGAGAAAGTCGTCAAAAAAAATGCTGCACACATACATACGATTAAAATTGAAAGAGAGATGGAAAGGCATAGAGAATGGCGTAATAGAACATCCCTAATAGAAACTCCTACTATTTTGGTAAATGGCTATAAACTTCCAGATGAATATGAGATAGAAGATTTGGCGATGATTGTCAACACAATAAAAGAAGAAAATGTCTTGCAAGATATCAATGGTAAGCACGCCCCATTGGCAGTTTATTAGCTAGTTTACTGTTTTAGTGCATCACAATTAAAAAAAAGAATAATGAGAAAGATTAAGCGATTCAATCTGAATCAAGGACAGCTTCTCTCTAACAAAGAACTGTCTGGTATCAATGGCGGGGAGAGCTTCCCCTTGTACTGCGGATATGTAGGTCAGCCATGTGCAGTAGTAAATCAATACGTAGTATCTACTGGAATCTGTTATTCAGTTCCAACTGCTGATGGCGGGAAAACCTTACAATGTATTCCTAACTAAAAAGTGATGGGGTGTGGTGAGGGTCTTATTAAGACAAGGCAAAGGAATAACATTTTCAACAAATGTTTACCCCATAAAATGACTTAATAATACTCACTACACCCCTGTCATTACCATAGAATGGTAATAATAATGTTTAATAGTACACTACAAAAAAGTGCGTATGTCAAAGTAAAATCATATGTATGAGAAAGAAATTTGCAGCAATGAATGCAGCCCAGAAAAAACGTACAATATTTATATTGTTTGTTTGTGCATTTTTTTGTTATTTTACGTTACCTATTAAGGCGCAAGACCAAATGCTCGTTTGCGGCTCTGTACGCGACGCTTTCTTGAAAACTCCATTAACCGATGTAAGGGTATCGCTTTTCACGGCAGACAGCGTGATGGTAGCTGACTCCATACCTGTGCGGGTGCTAAAGAACAAGGAGGGGAACGTCTCGGCTACGCAGTTCAACATATCCGTCAATAAGGGAGTAAAGTATATGTTTCGTGGTCAGAAGGACGGCTACGAGGACAAATGGGTAAGTTTTGAACTTAGCCCAGACGACAGCGGCGTGTTCTTCCTCGACGAAAACCTTGATATGCGCAAGATAAGGACTGTTGATCTGAGCGAGGTGACGGTGACGGCCACGCGCATAAAGATGTTCTATCGGGGCGACACCATCGTCTATGATGCCACGGCATTCAAACTGCCCGACGGCTCGATGCTCGATGACCTGATACGCCAGATGCCGGGCGTGACGCTGAACGATGCGGGCGAGATTTTCGTCAACGGCAAGAAGGTGGACGAGTTGCTGCTCGGCTCACGGTCGTTCATGCGGGGCAACAAGAAAGTGCTGATGGAAAATCTGCCTTACTATACAGTGAAGAACCTGAAGGTGTATGAGAAGCAGAGCGACCGCAGTGCTGCGCTGGGTTTCGATGTTGACCCGAAGAAATACGTGATGGACGTGAATCTGAAGCCAGAATACAATCGCGGCATCATCTCCAATGTCGAAGTCGCCGCCGGTACAGACGACCGTTGGCTGGGTCGCGGATTCTTACTGGGTTTCGACGACCCGTTCCGCTTCACCTTGTTTGGCAACGCCAACAATGTGAACGAGAGCCGACACATCGGGCAGTCGGGCCACTGGACGCCTGCCTCGGCACCGAAGTCGCTGCTCACCACCCGAAGCGTGGGTGGAGAATTGGATTTCCGGGCACCGAACGGGAAATTGGAGGAAACGCTGTATGTGGACTATGCATCGACAGAGAACGAGAGCGAGATGAACCAGCGCAAGGAACTGTTTCTCGACGGCAGCACACCGCTGACGAACCTGCAAGCCACCTCGCTCGACAAGGCACGGTCGCTGAAACTGCACAACAACCTCAAGTTCCTGAAGCCATTCTACGCCAGCCTCGACCTCGACTTCAACCACAGTTCCTTCTCCGGCAACTCGGCATCGTTGCAAGAGCAGTTCAACGACACGCTGACGAACCGCCTGAGCGACTACGGCATGAAGGACGGCAGCAAGTGGAATGTCCATGGCGAACTCTCAGGCACATTCCCCGTCAGCAAAAAGCGACGCACCTACATGAATTACTCTTTAGAACTCAACCATGGGCGGGAGAGTAGTGAGCAGATGATGCGCTACACGTTCGACAAACCGTTGGCCAACCCGCAGCACAACGTCACCGACTTCAACCAGCGAAAGACGGATATGCATCTCTGGCTGTCTTACGGATGGAGGACGCGCAAGAAGTTCTGGTTCCTGATAGATGGAAACCTTGATTTTCAGAATTACCGTACACACGACTGGCTCTACCATCCTGACACGCTCCTGCTTCCCTCCGAGCGCGATGCCCTGCTCGCCATCACCGACCGAAGCAACAGCTATGACAGCCATTACTGTCGCCAGATGTACTACACTTCGTTCACCGTCCGTAAGACCAGCGTCTTGATGCCCGACGAGACGATGCCCATTCCTTACGACTACAACATCTGGGAGCTTAAACTTGTCATGTCGCCGCGCCACCAGTCGCTCGACTACCAGCGCGGTGCACTCGACACGCTCGCCACCAACACCAGCCTCGCTTTCTTCCCGAGTTTCTCCGTTCACATTTTCCCGACCAAGAAGTACAGCAAGGAAATCACCTTCTCCGCTTCTCACAGTATCTACGAGCCGTCGCTCCAGAATCGCATAACATATCGTGATGACAGCCAACCGCTCGTCGTCAAGCTCGGCAATCCCGACCTGAAGGGAAACGAATCGACGCGCCTCACAGCCGACTATTTCTCGCGCGGCACACACCAGCGCTTGCTCCACGTCGGCGCTTCTTTCGACTACTTCCACCGTGCCACTGCGCAATCCGTCATTTACAATCCGCAGAGCGGCGTTTACATCTATCGCCCCGAAAACATCAGCGGCAACTATACCGCCACAGCAAAGATGGATTATTCATGCGTCCTCGGTGAGAAACGCCTGTGGTCAGTGTCGAACAACGCTGATGCCAACTACTACCATTCCCTCGACCATTCCATGCTCGCAGGCATGGCGGTGAGCGAGGAAAACGTGGTCAACACCCTGACCCTGCACGACGGCGCCTATATACAATATAATAAAGGTATGCTGAACATCCGCGCCACGGGCGACATCCGCTGGCGGCATTCCGAGGGAAAGATGTATGATTTTGAGACACTGAACGCCACCGATTTCCAGTACGGTCTCTCCGCCCGCTACACCCTGCCGCGACTGAACACTACGCTGTCAGCCGACGGCAACATGTACTCGCGTCGCGGCTATGGCAGCAGCGAACTGAACACCGACGACTTCGTGCTGAACGCCTCCATCAGTCAGCCGTTCCTCAAGGGCAAACTCATCGCCCGCATCGAAGCCTTCGACCTGCTCCACCAGCTCAGCAACACACAATACTCCGTCAACGCCCAGGGTCGCACCGAGACATGGTACCGCTCCCTCCCGCACTACGTCATGGCCCATCTGGTGTATCACTGGAATAAGAATCCGAAAAAGAAATGAAGTAAGTTATGAAATTCTTCAAACGCTTTCCCCACTTTAAGCAGAATAACTCTTCTGATTGTGGACCAACATCTCTTCGTATGATAGCAAGACATTATGGTCTTGATTATTCGACGGAGATGTTGCGTAAACATTGTCACATTACAAAGTATGGGGTTAATTTACTCGGCATAAGTGAGGCTGCTGAGTATATTGGTTTTGAAACAGCAGGTGTGAAGGTCACCTTTGAACAATTAGCAGAAGAAGGGGTATTCCCTTGTATCCTGCACTGGAACCAAAACCATTTTGTAGTGTGCTATGGCATTGAGAAGTGTAAACATGGAGAATACAAAATACATATATCAGATCCAGCCTCACAACGTCTTACATATACCAAAGAAGAGTTTGAACGATGTTGGATAGGGCCTCAGGCAGATAAAGACAGCAACGGCGTAGCTTTGATGCTTGAACCAGGTGATGATTTTGGCAAGATAGAAGACGAATATAGAAAAAACAGCCGTAGTATGCTGTCTTTTGCCAGATATTTCACGCCTTATCGCAGCATGATTGGTCAGTTAGTTTTGGCTATGCTCGTTGGCAGTATAATCCAGATGGTACTACCGTTTCTCTCTCAGGCGATGGTTGACCAAGGCATCAACGGGCGCAACCTGAATATAATTACTTTAATTCTTTTTGCCCAACTTGGTTTCTTCATTGCAACATTAAGTATAGATTACATCCGCTCGTGGATTATGCTCCACATGAATTCGCGCATAGACATCCAACTCATAGCAGACTTCCTTATAAAACTTACTGCTATGCCGCTACAGTTTTTCGACTCGCGCATGACGGGTGATATTCTACAGCGCATTGGTGACCATGGCCGTATCAAGAACTTCTTGCTCTCAAACAGCATGCGGATTGTTTTCTCCCTCATAAATTTTGTGGTTTACCTTGCTATTCTTGCTTATTACAATGTACTTGTTCTTGCAATATTTGTTATAGGCAATACTCTATATGTAGTTTGGATTTCCTTCTTCATGCGCTATCGTAGAGAGCTGGACATTAAGCGTTTCAACCAGTCTGCCTTGGAGCAAAGCAAGATGATACAGTTGGTGCAAGGCATGCAGGATATTAAGCTCAACAATTGTGAGAGGCAGAAGCGATGGGAATGGGAGCGCATACAAGTTCGTCTGTTCCAAATTGGGCTGAAAGGATTGCGAATTGGTCAAATACAGCAGTCTGGTTCAGTGTTCTTTACGCAGACCACACACATCCTCATTTATTACATAGCTGCCAAATCTGTTGTGGAGGGTTCAATGACTCTCGGTATGATGATGTCACTAACTTACATTATTGGACAGGTGTCGGCTCCTATCGGCGAGTTAATCGGATTTGCGCAGTCGTTTCAGGATGCGAAGATCAGTCTTGAACGCCTGAATGAGATACATTCCCAGGACGACGAAGAAACCAATATTGACAAGAAACTATCCACATTACCTAAAGAACATGACATCGAAATCAAGGATTTATCCTTCAGCTACACAGGCTCTGAGAGAGAGTTGGCCTTAAAAAACATTACACTATCAATCCCAGCCCATAAAGTTACGGCTATAGTGGGCGAGAGTGGATGCGGAAAGACTACCCTTATAAAACTTCTGCAAGGTTTCTATGAACCAACACATGGTAGCATAACAGTTGGTGATACAATGCTTTCTGACATTAACCCTCACACATGGAGAGCAGCCACAGGTTCAGTGATGCAAGACAGTTTTATTTTCTCCGATACTATAGCTAATAATATAGCAGTCAATTCAGACGAAACAGATAAAGAACAAATGAGGAATGCAGCACACATGGCACGAATTGACGATTTTGTAGAGTCACTTCCGATGGGGTACGATACCATTATTGGTATGGAGGGGAAAGGCGTAAGCCAAGGCCAGCGTCAACGCATTTTAATAGCCAGAGCAATTTATAAGAATCCCAAATACATTTTCCTTGATGAAGCGACTAACTCGCTTGATGCCACAAACGAGGCAAAGATCATGGACAATTTACGGCAGTTCTATGAAGGTCGTACAGTAGTAATCAGTGCCCATCGTTTGAGTACTGTTCGTGATGCAGATCAGATAATAGTTATGAACGCGGGTGAGATTGTTGAGCGAGGGAATCATAAATCTTTACTAAAGAAACGAGGACGATATTATGAATTAGTGAAGCATCAGATAAATGTTATAGAAGAATAAAACAAGATGAAAAAAAGAAACGACATACATCTTCATTGTCCTGAGGTAGAATACCTAATGGGTGGCAAGATGCCTTTTATAACACGATACGGCATAACACTTGTAGTTATTGTCCTTATCGCTGTTGTTTTTATACTTTATATTTCTGGAGGAAGTCCGCATCAACTAATGAAGGAAATGATAGAGAACACTCTTGAGCAAATAAAAGTAAAAGCCATGTAGTCGCAAACATGTTATAAACGATGTTAACATCAGCATACCATACAATAGAGTTGGTGGTGAGTATGGGAAAGGATTAGCTACCCTTTTAAAATTCCACTATTCAATAATTTAATTAATAATAAACAAAATGAGAAAGTTAAAAAGATTCGCTTTGATTCCTGGTATTCAGATTCTGGATGCTATGGCACAAGAACAACTTCGTGGCGCTGGTGACTTCGATCCAAACGTATGTCATTCTAAGACATCACGATATACCTGTTATGGTTATTGTGTTGATTTCCAGGGTCATCCTGGTAGTTGTGGATGGAATGGCAGTACAAGTAGTTGCAAATGTGCTGTTATCTATATAGGCAAATAAATTCATGTGAGGAGGCGTATCATTTCCATTTTTGATACGCTTCCTATACCAAATAATTATGTTTAAATGAAAAAAGTAAAGAGGATAGAATTGATTTCTGGTGTTCATGTACTGGATTCAATAGAACAGAAACGACTCCGAGGAACGGGAGATATTCCCACCAACAGATGCCGATTAATAACCACAAAAGAACAATGTTATGGCTCTTGTATTAATCACCAAGGTATTCCAGGCTTTTGTAGCTATATCTACCCCCAAACATCTGTTATTTGTGAATGCGCTGTAATTTATGTTGGTTAAATTCGTTTCGGACAAGAAAATATGTCAGAAATACCTTCGAAAGGCTAAAGAACTTAAGAGGAACTTCGGTTCCTTCTATGTAAATACCTTACAGATTAATAATTAGCACAATTATGCAAAAGATTTTAGTAACCATGATGGTCCTTGCGCTGACGATAGCAGCGCAGGCCGAGAGAATCGACTCAACACAGTTTGTAGCATTCTACAACTACACCATTCAGACGCAGGACGACGAGGGACAGAACGTCACGGACTCGATACGGCTGGCTCTGCTGGTGGGCACACGTGCCACGTATTGCACTACCGTACTTTCCTACAACAAGGACGGACGGGCAAGTCAGGAAATGTTGGATGCGTTCTCCATGCACTTCCAGAACGTGCTGACCGATGTGGAAAAGTCGTCGGTCGTAGCCGTCGAACCTATCTATCCCTACCGCTACGAGACCCATGAGCCAATGGCCAAGGTGGACTGGACGCTGACGGAGGACACGCTGACCATCAGCGGACTGCCCTGCCATCGTGCCACGGGCAAGCTCTACGGCAAGCAGTGGACGGCGTGGTACACCGAGGAAATGCCCTCGTCGGCCGGCCCGTGGAAGTTGCGCGGACTGCCGGGACTGATTATCAAAGCCGAGGATGCTGAGGGTATCCACTGTTTTACGCTGTATGAAACGAAGAACGAGGTGATTGAAATCAATATGATTGGCAGTCCTGAGTACCAGAAACTGAGTCGCAAGAAGCTGATGGATTTCAAGAAGAAGACATTGGGCAATCCCCGCTACCCCAAGGAGCCAACATACTATGTGCCCGAAGGAGCTGACGAGGTGCTGGAAGTCAATGTAAATGGAACTTTCTATTCTGTCGGCTATAACTCCCACATGATGATTCTACAGAAGAGCCATGTGTATCAACCGTTGGAACTGGAGTAAACAATGAAAAAGATTTTAGTAACCATGATGGCCCTCGCGCTGACGATAGGAGCGCAGGCACAGCAGGATGATGGTATGGATGCGTTGTTGGCAGCTATGATTGCGGCCAAAATTCATCAGGACAGTATCGACACGTCGAGCCTTGTGGCGGTGTACGACTACGAATGTCAGACGCAGGACGCGGACGGCAAGGCGGTGACGGATAGGCTGAAGGTGTGCCTACAGGTGGGACAGCACTGCACACGCAGTTATCCCTATCGGAAATTCCGCGAAGACACGGAAGGCTATGACTATTTTACGCCCGACGAACTGCCTATGCTGAGGGCAGAGTCGTTCTGCTTTATGCCCGAGGTGTTGACGAACTACCCAGACGGCAAGGTGACGGTACGCGACGCCATCGTGCCGACTCCATACGAGACGTGCGAAGAGCGAAAACCCGTCAAGTGGACGCTCAGTGACGACACGCTGACGGTTGCAGGATTCCTGTGCAAGTTTGCCACCTGCCAGCTGCACGGAAGGAAGTGGACGGCTCTCTATAGCGAGGACATCCCCACGTCGGCTGGCCCGTGGAAACTATGCGGACTGCCGGGGCTGATTCTCAAAGCCGAGACAGAAAGGCTACGGGTAGGCGAGCAAGAAGGCTCGGGAATTGACGGCATCCACCGCTTCACCCTTGCCAGCCTTCAGCGTATCGTCTCGCCCATCTATTCTGAGACCAACGCCATCACCTCGAAAACGACGGAGGAGAAACTAATAAAGAACCGCATCAAGACGTTCGGCAACAGGCTCTATCCCAACAACCCGAAGTACTACATCACTGTCAATCTGAGCCAAACCGCAGACGTGACCCACGACACCGAGGGAATTCTTGTCAATAACGTGTATGTGAATAATAAGGCACACATGTATCAACCATTAGAAGTCTGCGAGTAAAGCAATATGAAACGACTCCTATACATTATATTATATATAGCACTGGAGACGACGGCGTCGGCGCAGGAAGCGATTGACACGGCGCAGTTTGTGGCTGTGTACGACTACGAATGCAGGACGCAGGACGCGGAGGGGACACCCGTCACGGACAGGATGCAGGTCGTGGTGCAGGTGGGACGGACGGTGACGAAGTCGATGCCGTTATCCGCTTATCAACGGACTGACGAGATTACTTCTGCGGACGCTGCAATGGAATTTCAGGAGGCGATGCTACACATGCCGACGGTGTGGACGGGCTACCCCAACGGGCAGACCACTGTACGCGAGTTCATCTTCCCGCACGACTTTGAGGGCAGTGATTTGACACCAGAAATCGCGTGGACGCTGACGGATGATACCGTGATCGTCGGCAGCTACCTATGCCAGACGGCCACATGCAAGTTCCGAGGTGTGGCGTGGACGGTGTGCTATACCGAGGAGATTCCATCATCAGCAGGGCCGTGGCGGTTGCGTGGTCTGCCGGGACTGATAATTAAGGCAGAAAGCGAAGCGCACACGTTCTGCCTTGCTGAGTTACGGCAGGAGCATTCGCCCATCACCGCCCCGGAGCAGCGTCCCGATGTGCAGCGGATGGCATACGCCAAGCTGCTGAAGCACCGCAACGAGATATACGGCAACCGTCAGTATGCCAAGAATCCCACCTACTATGTGCCCGACCTCGGCGGAAGTATCAATAATATGGATGTGCTCAACCACGATGGCCAGCAGCTCGTCTTTGCCAATGGCCACCCCCTGCTGACGGAGGCACATGTGTATCAGTCTGTTGAAAAATATGAAAAATAAAAAAAGTAAAAGTATAAGTGACAAATTAATAGCGGATGCCGAAAAGCTATGATAGAGTAGGCTTTATCAATAATTATTTAATGAAGAAAATTAAAAGAATCACATTGGTCAGCAGTGTTAAACTATCTGAAACTGAGATGAAAAATATCATTGGATGTGAGCAACCAAAATGTGACGCGCAAGCCCTAGTTTGTAGTGGTTCCTGTGTAACCAAGGTAAGTACTTTGGGATATTGTGGATGGCATTATATTAGAACCAATGTAAAATTATGTGCTTGTAATGAATACATAAAGAAAACTAAGTTATGAAGCGACTCCTATACATTATATTATATATAGCACTAGCGGCGACGGCCTCAGCACAGGTGAAGGTGACAGGGCGGGTGATAGACCTGCAAAACAAGCCCGTGAGTGATGTCATCGTGAAGGTGGTGAGCGGCACAAAGACGCTGACGTTCACCAGCACGAATGCGAAGGGCGAGTATGCGCTGGAGGTCAAGAATGCGCCGAGCGGTGAGGTGACGCTACAGTTTAACCACATCAGCTATGAGAAGGAGTCGGAAAGGCTTACGTTCAAGGAACGGACGACGAAGGTGGACATGGTGCTGACTCCGAAGGCAGTTTCGCTGAAGGAGGTGACGGTGAAGCCTGACCCGCTGCGACAGAAAGGCGACACGCTGAGCCATAACCTCGCGTCGTTCCTCGGCAAGGGCGACGTGACGCTAGAGGACGGACTGAAGCGGCTGCCAGGCGTGGACGTGTCGCAGAACGGCGGCATCAGTTACATGGGCAAGTCCATCTCGCAGTTTAACATCGAGGGCATGGACATGCTGGGAGGCAAGTACAACCTGGCGACGAGGAACATCCCGGCGGACTACGTGACGCAGGTGGAGATAGTGCGCAACCACCACAGCCGACGGGTGGAGAAGGACGTGCCGAGCAATGAGGTGTCGATGAACATCAAACTGTCGAACAAGGCGAAGTTCAAGCCGTTCGGGCAGGAGGAAGCGGGGGCGGGCTACATGGAGGACGGTGATGACAGACTGCAAGCCCTGCTGGGACTGACGGGCATGATGTTCACGAACAAGTTCCAGACCATCTGCTCGGTGAAGGGCGGCAACTACAAAGGCTTTGCACGGGCCGACATGTACGACCACTTCGGCGGCTCGGATGTGAGCACCAGCGCCACGAGCCTGTTTGGCGGCTTCGACGGCGGTGCGCCTCCGCAGGGCGAATACCTCTACCAGCGCAACGGCATGGCGACGCTGAACGGCATCCTGCGTACGGACTCCTTTACTACTATGAAGGTGAACGCGGACTACAGCTACCACCGCGCCACGCACGACATCAGCCAGAGCACGACGTACCTGGCAGATGGCGGCAATTATGTGACCGTGGGCGAACAGACCTCGCCGCTCACGAAGATGCATCTGCCCAAGTTGACGATGAACTACCTGAAGAATGCCGACCGCGTGTATCTCAGCGAGACGTTTGTCTTGAAGGGAAAGTTTGAGCAGAATGAGGGGGATGTGGTGGCTAATCAGCAGTCGGTGGAGCAGCGACGGAAGACTTCATCGTTTGAGATGGGCAACGAACTTTTCTGGATAGGCAGGACGGAGAAGGGCACACGGCGACACGTCCATGCCAACGTGTCGTTCAGGCGGACACCGACGCTAAGGCTCTCGTTCAGCCAAGACGGTACGGACTACGGGCAGACAGCGCAGTCCTCGACGCTCAGCATGAATGTCGGCTCGTCGTTCCAAATCCCCATCGGCAAGACGTTCCGGCTGAACCTGCCCGTCAGCGTGTCAGCAATGTATGACGACTTGGAAACCTTTCGCACGGCGACTGGCGAGATGAATGACATTCGCGGCTGGGCCTTCACGCCGACCCTCAACCCTGGCTTCGAGATACATTCCAAGAACCGCCGCTTCTACCTGAGTGCAGGCATCGGGGCAGCGCTGAAGGGGCTGTACTATAATAAACTGAACTACACCAAGCCCGTGCTCAATCCCTCGATGGGCATCAATTATACCTTCTCAGCCAACAGCAAACTGTCGTTCTCGACGGGCTACACGACCTCGATTGGCGACATGATGACGCTGCTGACCGAGCCGATGCAGGTGGACTACCGCACAGTGCGCACTTCGTCGGGCATCATCGGCGAGTCCAACACGTGGCACACGTCGGGCGACTGGAAGTGGCAGCTTCCCATGCAGTACTTCACGCTGAGCCTCGCGGCTACCCACAGCGAAGGCAAGCAGAACACGCTCACGTCGCAGTCGGTCAGCGGCATCGACATCAGCAATACGTCCCTGCTTCGCGACTCCCGTAGCCGCTCCACCAGTTTCTCCGCTTCCGTCACGAAGAACATCCCCTCGCTCTTCGCCAAACTCGGTGCCGACGGCAGCTACAGCTTCGGCAGTGGCGAACAGGCCGTGGACGAGACCGTCATCGATACCCGCACGAACAGCTACGCCCTACACGGCAACGCCACCATCACCCCCGTCCCCTGGCTCGAACTGCGGTACGACATCAACTACGGGTGGTCGCGCTCGCGTTACTCCGAAGAGAGCAACACAACCACCTCCCTCACCCATAGCGGTGCCATCCACGTATTCCCCATCGCCACCCTCGACCTCTCACTGGACTACGACCATGTGCGGCGCCAGATCACCACCGACACGTACAAGCGCATGTCTCTCTTCAACGCCTCTGCGCAATACAAGTGGAAACAGTGCGTCCTCCGTCTGGAACTCACCAATCTCCTGAACCAGCGCAGCTACTCATACACAGTCTTCGACGGCATCAATACCTACACCTACAACTACGGCCTCTGCGGCCGCACTGCATTGATAAGAACAACATTCAAATTATAAAAGTTATGAACAATTTATTGAAAAAGTCATTCGACCAGTCTAAGGATGTCATTACCATTATCCTCTGTAGCATTGCCCTGCTCTGCGGCTGTCAGGAAAAGGTGAAGCACATCTACAGGGTGCCCACGAGCGCCCATCTGGCAGAATTGGAACAACAGGAGAGGGCCTTGAAGGACTCGCTCGACAAGTACTGTGCGCTGCTCGACACCGCACAGATCAACTATTATCTGCCTCTATGGCAGGCGGCCCGCGACACCTGCGGCGTCGTGCTGCACGAGGAGACCGACGCATTCATCGCGGCGGTGGAGGAGGCGCTGGACAGCGAACGAGACGCAAGCAAGACCACCACGCTGAGCATCGTCCTCTATGTACTCCTCGTC
>Ga0256406_1002699_pt1 | contig 24183 bp, 19 predicted proteins | sample RumenRJG_03DNA_FD_185986 | JGI IMG/M metagenome (GOLD analysis project Ga0256406, IMG submission 185986) | Bovine rumen microbial communities from Lethbridge, Alberta, Canada - RJG_03 | ecosystem: Host-associated > Mammals > Digestive system > Stomach > Rumen | place: Canada: Alberta | collected...
GGGAGTCTAAGTTTCAGCTCCTCCTCCAGTGCTTTCAGTTCACTATCAAAGGGCTGTTCCCTCCACACTTTCAGTTTATCCTCTTCGCCTAAAACCAACAAGCAGGCACCATTATAGTAGCCCACCTTGATTTGTGGCCAGTATTTCTGGTCTATGGATTCTTGGAACGACTCGCCAACCGACTTGCCACGACCTGTGGCTACCACTATCAGTGCTCCATTTTCTAACAATGGAATCAACGCATCTCTTATCTCATCGCACAACCTATTCGTAAAACGGCTTTTGCGGTCGGGGGCAGAGAGCGTACCATCGTAGTCGAAGGCTATGGTGGTAAACTTAACCTTGTTCAACTGGCGTACAAAACGCCGGCAAGCCACGCCATAATGCTCCCTCAAAGGGGTGTTGTCTCTACCAGCTACGCCCAGTTTGCGCAACACCGCCACATCGAGTGTCTTTTGTACGGGCAGGATACGGTTGGTCAACTTGAAATAGTCCAGGTTGTAGAGCATACGACCGTATCCTGGCACACCGGGGTTTCCGGGGTCAATGCCACGAGCCTCGCCCAAGTCGTTGACAAAACGGAATGCTTTCAGCAGTATATCGATGGACGCTGCGGTGGTCTGCAACTCAGTTTCAATAAAGATAACCGGTACATTCTTGGGCAGGCAACCAATGGTTTTATAAGCCAGTTCGCGTTCAACGGGTGTTACTAATGCAATAATACAAGAGTTCTCGCTCCGCTTGTCAAACCAATGGTGACGGCCATGACCAAAGTTGCGGTAATCGCTGAGCAGGGCTGAACCCAAAGCGGCCTCTGTCAGTTTGGATTCAATATCCCATGCTACGGGTTCGCCTGCTGCCCCATAAAGAACAATGAAGTTCTGAATGTTGGCAAGGTTAAACTCATAGTTTTTTGAATAGGTTCCGTCAAAGGCTATCTTGTCGCCTACAAGTTCGCCATCGAAACTGCGGTTCAAGAGGGTGAAAGTGGCAAGCAGCGAATTGGTGGCTAGAAAGCCATCTTTCTCGCTGGGGATATCTTCACACCAGCGCAGCACCTTGGGGTATTGTTCTAGCAATTCCTCCGTAGGATTGTTCTTGCGGAGGGTCAGGCTCATCATGCCCGACTCGTTATACTTTACACCATACTTGAGGGCATTCAGTATATCCTTATTCTTACCACTGGCACTAAGGAAAAGCAGTTTGCTGCTACGCAACAACTCACGCCCCGAATACATCATCTGTAAAGGAGTCATGGCCTGTGCCAACACGCCGTTGCGCTGCAGATTGAGCAGGACTGCATAGTGGCAAGCACTGAGCGAACCGCCAGAGCCAATGCACACCAAAGGTATCTGCTTGTTCTCTACAAACAGAAACCGTGCAAGATGCGTCACATCCTGCTGCTCAGCCCACTTTATGGTACCCGCAAGCTTTTCCAACTCTACTTTGAATGGCTTTCCCATAATTAAACTTTGAGTCCACTTAAAAAGTGGCATTAATTTGCTTGCAAAGATACAACTTTTTTCAAGAAATTGGCATAAAACCACCGTTTCGCGAATAATTTAAGCAAATTTTGTCTAAAACAAGGCTGTGGTATAACAAAAAGAAGCGAATTGTGCAGAAAAATGACTACCTTTGTACCCACGAATCAAGAATATATGGCTAATATGACACCAAACAAGCAATTCAACACCTACAAGGAGGGGCTGGACCTGGAGTTCCTGCGGGAGTACTGCATGGAGCACGGCCATCGAGACAGATGCCCTGGTCGAGAATGCAACGGCGCATGATAGAGCGCAGTGAGATGCTAGAGGAGACTGGCGAGTTGTCTGGAATGATTTGTTATTCCATTTACAGCTCTCAACTATTTGATGCTCGATTCAAGTTACTGTTGCAGATTCGGAAATTCTTGATGCAAGAGAATGGGAACGCAAAAGCTTGATGATTTAGATGTCATCTGGTTGAATCAGAGGCATAATGTGATATTTATTTGAAAAAATAATAATTTCCGTGCAGTCTTTTTGGGAAAGTGGTATCTATGTCAGTAGAGGCAGTGTGTTTTTGATGGACATAGAAGGAATCATAGAAAGAGGGCGACAAGGCGACGAGACTGCACTTGGAAGCCTATATAGGGCATATCACCGACAAATGACGATGATATGCCAACGCATTGTAGGCAATCAACAAGTGGCAGAAGAATTGGCGCATGATGCATTTTTGCTGGCTTTTGCCAAGATGGATCAACTACGCAATCCACAACGCTTCGAAGCATGGCTGACAAGCATCACAACTAATGTGGCCAGACGGTATATGCAGCGTCACCATGATCCAACTATGCTTTCTCTTTCAACTCTGTCAGAAGAAGAGTTTCCTATGGAACCAATTCCAACAGACGACAAGCCATTGCCAACAATGGCTGAACTGATGGTGGCTATAGATGAACTCCCCAATGGATATGGGCAGGTGTTCAAGTTAGCTGTCATCCAAGAAATGTCGCACAAGGAAATTGCTGAAATCCTTGGAATTGCAGCCCACTCTTCATCGTCACAGCTGTCACGGGCAAAGAAGATGTTGAAGAAGTCACTTGCACAGTATTGGCTATTGTGGCTCATGCCACTTGTATTGCCTTTGGCCATTTACCTTTACAAAACGGGAAAGACTACTGATGTACTTGGGCCAATAGTAACAAAACAAGAACATACTACACCAGATACAAAGCATGATGATGAAGGTACTCCGACGATAGGGCAAGGAACTCCTGCCATTCCAATAATTGCGACACAGCAAATAGCTATTGCTCCTGTCAAAGATGTTCCAGTAGATAGTCTTACTCCTGCTGACACGCTCCAACATACCGGCGAAGAAACAGAGAGTACCGACACTACGACCATCTTACATAACAACAAGCCACTGCCCGACTTGCGTCCAGACAAAGATATAAATATAGCAGACCTGTTCTCGGAAAAGTCCACAGAGATTAAGGATAGACAGAAGTGGTCTGTAAATTTGGCATACACAGGTAGTATGGGTGAACAGAATGCTAACCGTCCGTTTATTTTCACAGAAAAGGAGATGACGGATATAATAAGCGAAGTTCCACCTATCCGCTCCTTCGACAAATGGAGCGATTATGCCGAGGCATTACAGAGCGGAACCCTTGACATTGACTATAAGACGTACCAAATCTTGCTGAAGATAGCCCAAAACAACGCTGCTCGGCCTGATGCGGACAAGATAGAACGTACGACTCATCACTATATGCCCGTCACCTTCTCGTTGGCATTGAAGTACAAACTGAATAGTCGTTTTGGCTTAGAGACAGGCTTGAGTTATAGCCGTCTAAAGTCAGAATTTGAGATAGGCACAGACGGGAACGCCATCCGTGAGCAGCAGGCTATCCATTACCTCGGCATACCTCTGAAGGGTACATATAATATATATGATGTAAGAAGATGGAACCTATACGGAAGTCTTGGCGCGAAGTTGGAGATACCTGTTTATGCTCCGTTCAGCACAAGCTATTTCGTTAATGGAATGAAAGAACTGGAAGAGAAGTCCATTCTTCATGCTCCGTTGCAGTGGTCGGTAGGTACTGGTCTTGGCTTGCAATATAACCTCACACCTAACATTGGATTCTTTGCAGAGCCAAGTCTGCAATACTACATCCCGACAGGCAGCGACATCGAGACCTACCGAACGGAGCATCCGTTCACGTTCTCCTTGCCAATAGGAATCCGCATCACATGGTAATTTCCCTTCCGAAATCATGCAGTCTTTTCTTGCTTTGTGGTATCTATCCCTATAGAGAAACAAAACAAGAAAAGACGATGCAGCAGCGACATTTGAACCGCAAACAATACTTCTGCGAATTGGCAAACACAGCCCAGACATTCTACATGGAATATCTGAATACATACATCAAACTTACGCCAGACACCCGTGTGCTGGAAATAGGTTGTGGCGAGGGCGGCAATCTGCTTCCCTTCGCAGAAGAGGGTTGTCAAGTGACTGGAATAGACATCTGTCAAAGTCGAATCAATGAAGCACAGACTTTCTTCACAGAATGCCATCAGCAAGGCACGTTTATTTGTCAAAATTTTCTCCTTTCTGAAGAGCCAAAGACGGAGGATGAACGCTACGACCTCGTACTTGTTCACGATGTGATAGAGCACATTGAACCATCCAACAAACGAGACTTTCTTCTTCACATCAAACACTTCCTCAAACAAGATGGTATCGCTTTCTTTGGTTTTCCTGCCTGGCAGAACCCATTTGGAGGCCATCAGCAAATAAGCGTTGGTCTGGCCTCCAAACTTCCTTTCATTCATCTGCTGCCAAAGCCACTCTACAAAGACCTGTTGAAGACAAGCGGAGCCACGACAAGTAATATTGGCGAACTGATGAGTATACGAGTCTCGCGGATGACTGTAGAGAGCTTTGAACGACTGGTTCCCGAGGTCGGTTATACCATTTGCAAGCGCACCCTTTGGCTCATCAACCCACACTACAAGCAGAAGTTCCACATAAATCCTCGCCGCCAGTGGACTTTCTTTGCCAACATTCCATATCTTCGCAACTTCTATACTACATCAGCATGGTATTTACTCCGTCAAACTCAAAAACAATCATAAGATGAAAAGACTATTTCAAATTTTAGCAGTCACTTTGCTTTCTGCGACTTCGTCAGAACTATGCGCTCAACACAATTGGGCGATGGTATTTGTTGAAAAGGAACAAGACATTCCAACTGTTGTGGAGTATCATAGTGCCCAAGAAACAGCTGAGAACGGGATTGTGTATAATCGTATCTTTGATGATAGCTATCGTATCAGAGGTGAAGCTTATAATCCCGTCAAGCTACAGTATGGTTACAGATGGACAGACTGTCCAATGCTCGTCACGGAGTTGGGGATGGTGACGGAGGTCAGACCACTGCAACCTCTAAACGCAGACTCTCCAATGCTTGTCACGGAATTGCCGATGTTGACAACTTTAAACTTATATTCATAAAATGCCCTCTCTCCAATTTGTGTAATTTGATATGTATTCCCGTAATATTTAATAGTTTCGGGAATAGTAACTGTTCCTGTAAATGATGAGTTGTCAAGTCCTATCACTGTTGCTGTAAGGTCATCGTTCAAAGCATATTTTATACCCTCAATAACTAAGTCTGCCATGATAATTGATAATTGTATTCATTTCATATATGTTATCTTATTTTTCCTTCCAAACTGCTACTGGATTTTCTTGATTAAAGAAACTCCCCTTGCTATTAAATCGAATACTCCATTGAGTTTTCCTGACTTCTTCGATTAAGTGCGAAATAATAAGCCAATACGTTTGTGTTCAGGATTTCTCCCCTGAACTTTTTGCAAATATAATGAATTTTCGCCATTTCTCCAAATCTTTGAGCATAAAGACATGCGAACATGTTGGATGGAAATTCCCTGTTCATGACCCTCCCACGCAACTCCCGTTAACCGAAAGTGGCACTTTCATTAACTAATCTCGTACGAAATTGCATACCAAACTCGTACGAAGTTCCATACCAAACTCGTACGAGTTTGGTTGACGATAGTTCAACTCTCTGATAACTAAACAATAAGTTAGATGGCATCTCGGAATTGAAAATCGCTGGCCGAAGGGAATTGAAAATCGACGCCTACGGGGAAAGTCAAAAGCAATAAAAAACAAATGAATTTGTTTTGTTCTTCGCTCGATTTGCACTAACTTTATCAAATTGATGAAGTTAGGATGCGCTTCGGCAATAAAAAAGAAATTTTTTTTTGTATTGCGCTCAGCTTTCACTAACTTTGGCTAACGCCCAAGTTTTTCGCACAGCTCAAGGGAACTCCTCACGTTCGGAAAAATTCAAATAAATTTGTTTTTTCGCTCACTTAATCGTACTTTGGCTGACGCCCAAGATAGGCGGCACCTCAACAATAAAAATAAAACCTTTTTTATTTTGTATTGTCTTCGGTTTGCACTAACTTTTCATAAGTCAGGCTGCATCTCGGAATAAAAAACAAATGGATTTGTTTTGTTCTTCGCTCGATTTGCACTAACTTTGCAAGGAAATAAGGCACGTCGCTGATGAAAGGAAAGTTTTTCAAGATTGCGCTGCCGCTGCTTTTTGGCGGTGCCATACTCTACTGGATGTACCGGGACTTCGATTTCCGGCACGTGGGCGACGTGATGCTACACGAGATGGACTGGACGTGGATGCTGCTCTCGCTGCCTTTCGGCATTCTGGCACAGTTGTTTCGCGGCATCCGTTGGCGACAGACGCTCGAACCGCTGGGCGAACATTCCCGCACGGCAAGTCGCGTAAACGCCGTTTTCCTGTCGTATGCGACCAGTCTGATTGTTCCCCGTATCGGTGAGTTTGTGCGTTGCGGTGTGCTCAAGCGCAAGGACGGTGTATCGTTCTCAAAAGCATTGGGCACCGTTGTCACCGAACGCGCCATCGACACCCTGCTCATGCTTTTCATGGTGGGACTGACGCTACTCATTCAGTTGCCCGTCTTTGCCGATTTCTTCTCGAAGACAGGCACCAGCATCAGCGGTTTCTTCGCCAAGTTCTCCACCGCCGGATGGATTGTCACCGCCCTGTGCGGCATCGTGGCTGTGGTGTTTCTGTGGTGGCTGGTCAGGAAAATGAGTCTGGAAGAAAGCGACAAGCGCGAGGGGCGGAGTAAGAACGCGCCCTATATATATAATAATGTAAAGAAGTCGCTCTGCGGAATCTGGCAGGGTGTCATCTCGCTGAAAGACATGCGGCGCCCGTGGCTGTTCATCGCTCTGACGCTCGCGATATGGGCTTCGTACTTCGTGCACTACTACCTGACGTTCTTCTGCTTCGACTTCACCGCCCACCTGGGGCTGTCGTGCGCCCTCGTCACCTTCGTAGTGGGCAGCATCGCCGTCATCGTTCCCACGCCAAACGGTGCCGGTCCGTGGCACTTCGCCGTGAAATCGATGCTCATCCTCTATGGCGTAGCCGACGAACAGGCGCTCTATTTCGTACTCATCGTGCACACGGTGCAGACGCTGCTCGTCGCCCTGCTCGGCATCTACGCATGGATAAGGATGATGTTCATAGAGAAAATACAACCTTTAAATACTAATCAAACAACTTAAAGACTATGAGTGAAATTAAAAATCTGAAACCGGAATGCATCTGGAGAAACTTCGATGCACTGACACAAGTTCCGCGCCCAAGCGGACATCTGGAGAAAATCCAGCAGTTCTTACTCGACTTTGCACAGCGCATCGGCGTGGAAGCCTTCAAGGATGATGCCGAGAACATCATCATGCGCAAGCCCGCCACACCGGGAATGGAAAACCGCAAAGGCGTCATCCTGCAGGCACACATGGACATGGTGCCGCAAAAGACTCCCGAAAGCACGCACAACTTCGAGACCGACCCCATCCAGACATGGATAGACGGCGACTGGGTGAAGGCTAAAGACACGACGCTGGGAGCCGACAACGGACTGGGCGTGGCAGCCATCATGGCAGTGCTCGAAGACAAAAACCTCAAGCACGGACCCATCGAAGCGCTCATCACTGCCGACGAGGAAACCGGCATGTTCGGCGCCAACGCACTGAAAGGCGGCATCCTGAACGGCGACATCCTGCTCAATCTCGACTCCGAGACATGGGGAAAATTCGTCATCGGTAGCGCCGGCGGCATCGACATCACCGCCACACTCGACTACAAAGAGGTGGAAACCGACAAGGAAGACGCTGCACTGAAGGTAACCCTCAAGGGACTTAAAGGCGGACACTCAGGACTGGAAATCAACGAAGGACGCGGCAATGCCAACAAACTGATGGTGCGCTTCGTCCGCGAAGCCATCGCCGAATGCGAGGCACGTCTGGCAACCTGGCAAGGCGGCAACATGCGCAACGCCATCCCGTTCAAGGCTGAGACCGTGCTCACCATGCCGAAAGAGAACGTGCAGGCTGTGAAAGAACTCATCGAGTCGTTCAAGGAAGAATTCACCGACCAGTTCAAAGGCATCGAGAGCGGCATCGAATTCTATGCCGAAGAGGTGCCCACACCAGCCATGCAGGTGCCCGTAGAAATCCAGGACAACCTCATCAATGCCATCTACGGCTGCCACAACGGCGTGCTCCGCATGATTCCCGCATACCCCGCAGTGGTTGAGACATCGTCCAACCTCGCCATCATCAACATCGAAGGCGGAAAAGTGGGCATCAAGATTCTGGCACGCTCGGCACGCGAGGACATGAAAGAATACATCACAAAGACCCTCGAGAGCTGCTTCTCCATGGCAGGAATGAAAATCGAGACCAGCGGCAGCTACTGCGGTTGGGACCCCAACCCCGACTCGGAACTGCTCCACCTGCTGTTGAAAGAATACAAAGAACTGTTCAACGAGGAAGGCATCATACAGGTTGACCACGCAGGACTCGAATGCTCTATCATTCTCGGCAAATATCCGCACCTCGACGTGGTGTCGCTCGGACCGACGATGAAGTCGCCCCACACCACCATCGAGCGCGCATACATCCCGACGGTAGATCCGTTCTGGACCCTGCTGAAGAAAACACTCGAGGACATTCCCGTGAAATAAAAGCAGTGTGGCGTAAAAGCCAATCATCCAATTTCATCCGCAGTTTCTTTTTGATTCTGCGGATTTTTTGTGTCCCAACGTAAGATAAGATGCACCTCGGCAAATTTAGAGTCCCTTGATAAGGGGCGGCTATAATGCGGGGATACAATAAATAAACGCTCGGTTTTACATAAAATTTTCGCGCTCGAAAAAGAAAATACTTCTCTTTTTGCTCGCTTAACCAAATTTTTCATTATCTTTTCATAAGATAAGATGCACCTCGGCATATTTAGAGTCCCTTGATAAGGGGCGGCTATAATGCGGGGATACAATAAAAAAAACGCTCGGTTTTACATAAAATTTTCACGCTCGAAAAAGAAAATACTTCTCTTTTTGCTCGCTTAACCAAATTTTTCATTATCTTTGCAGCCGTAAACCAATTTTTATAGAAAGAAATGGACGATTATCACGCCGATAGTTTTAATTCGTAAGCGTGAGGATTTACCTTCCCAAGGCTAATCCCCATGCTTCAACTAATGATGGAGATTAGCAACAATGAAAACCTTTTGGAACACAAATGGCGGACTGACACAACTCAACCAGTGGGAACCCAACTGCTGGCTGCAGGTGACTTGTCCGACAGAAGAGGAGCGGCAGCAACTGGAAGAGCAGTTCAGCCTTCCCGACTACTTCCTCTCCGACATCAGCGACACCGACGAGCGGGCACGCTATGAGTACGACGACGGATGGATGCTCATCATCCTGCGTATTCCCTACGTCAAGGAAATACGCTCACGAACGCCCTACACCACCGTGCCGCTGGGTATCATCCACAAACGTGACGTGACCATCACCGTCTGCTACTACGAGACGAACATGATGATAGACTTCGTCAGCTACCAACAGAAACGCAACGAGGGATTCGTCGATTACGTCGATATGATTTTCCGGCTGTTCCTCTCCAGCGCCGTATGGTACCTGAAACGACTGAAACAAATCAGTTCGCTGATAGACAAAGCCAAGCGCAACCTCGACCGCGAGGTGAACAACGAGAGCCTCATCGGACTGTCACGCCTGCAAGACTCGCTGACCTATTTCATCACCTCCATCCGCGGAAACGAGAACTTGCTTGCCAAACTGAAGTTCAAGCTGCAAGTCGATGAGCTGGATGCCGACCTGATTGAAGACGTCAACATCGAGATGTCGCAGGCACGGGAAACGGCGAACATCTACTCGAACATCCTCGAATCGACCATGGACACCTATTCGAGCATCATCAACAACAACATGAACACCATCATGCGTACACTCACATCGGTCAGCATCATCCTGATGTTCCCCACGCTCATTGCCTCACTGTTCGGAATGAACGTCATCAACGGCATGGAAACCAGCCGCTTCGGATTCATTGTCGCACTGGTCATTTCCGTCCTCGTATCGGTTGGTTCATGGTGGATTTTAAGGTACAAACGACTTATTTAATAAAAAAAATATCAAAAAAAACGGATTAAGTTAGGTTAATTCGTTTTTTTTTATTATGTTTGCATGTTATTGTACAGCGATATATTCGAATCATAAACGAAAAAGGTAAATGATGGACTCTCAAGAAAAGACCCTCGACAAGGGACAAGTAATGGACGAAAACAAAGTTGAAGAATCTGTAAATGTGGAGAACACAGCTCCCACAGAAGATTCTCAGGTGAATAACACTGTAGCTGAAAACCCGGCTCCGGAAGAAGAGCCCGTAGTGGAGCTATCCGCAACAGAAGCTGAGGAGCAGGGCGAAACTGCCGAACAGCCCGAAGTTCCGGCGGAAGAACCACAGAAAGAGGGAGAAAAAACAGCTGCAGAAGAGGTGAGCACCCCGAAAATCTACAAAACAAAGCAAGAGATTCTTGAGCGCATCAAGGAGATTGCACACGGCGAAGAACCTCTCGTCAAGGAAGAAGTTGACCACCTGAAGACTTTATTCTACAAATTCCACAACGCTGAGCGCGAGGCACAGCTAAAGGAATATGTGGACGGCGGCGGTGATCCCGAGAGCTATCAAGTGCGCCCGGACGAATGCGAAGAAGCATTCAAAGCCGAAATGGGCATCATCAAAGAAAAAAGACAGAAACTCTTCCAGCAACAAGAACAGGAGAAGGAAGAAAACCTGAAACGTAAACTTGAAATCATCGAGAAGATAAAAGGAATGGTCACTTCACCCGAAGAGGCCAACAAATCATATCAGGAATTCAAGAAACTGCAGCAAGAATGGCGCGACATCAAAACCGTACCGGCAGAGCGTGCCAACGAACTGTGGCGCACCTACAAACTCTATGAAGACCAGTTCTATGACCTGCTGAAACTGAACAGCGAGGCACGGGAATATGACTTCAAGAAGAATTTGGAGATAAAGACAAAACTGTGTGAAGCTGCCGAGCGACTGGCTGACGAGAGCGACATCATCAGCGCCTTCCACCAGCTGCAGGAACTGCATCAACAATACAGAGAAACGGGACCCGTATCGAAAGACGTGAGAGAGGAAATCTGGACAAGATTCAAAGCGGCATCGACCGTCATCAACAAGCGTCACCAACAACATTTCGAGGGGTTGCGCGCCAAAGAAGAAGAAAACCTCGCACTCAAAACGGCATTGTGCGAAAAAGTAGAAACAATCGTCAAGGAAGAATGCAAAGGGGCTGGCGAATGGGAGAAAAAGACAAAAGAAATCATCGCCATACAGACAGAATGGAAGACCATCGGATTTGCTCCGCAGAAAATGAACGTGAAAATATTTGAACGCTTCCGCGCTGCATGCGATGAATTCTTCGGAAAGAAAACAGAATACTTCAAAGGACTGAAAGCCCAGTTCGCCGAGAACGCTGAGAAGAAACGCGCCCTCGTAGAGCAGGCACAGGCACTGCAAGACTCCACCGAATGGAAATCAACCAGCGACAAACTGATTGCACTCCAGAAAGAGTGGAAGACCATCGGCATTGTTCCTAAAAAACTGGGTGATCAGCTCTGGAACGATTTCCTTGCAGCATGCAACAAATTCTTCGAAGCGAGAAATGCCGCCAACGCCGGTTCACGCAATGAGGAACGCGAAAACCTGCAGAAGAAGCGCGAGGTTATTGAAAAACTGAAGGCTGTCTGCGAAGAAGGTGGAGACGGTGCACAAGAGAAAGCACAGGAACTGATTGACGAATACAACGGCATCGGACATGTACCTTACAAAGAAAAAGACAAAGTCTATAAAGAGTATCATGAAGTGCTCGACCAACTCTATCAAAAGCTCAACATCAGCATCAACCGCAGACGTCTTGACAACTTTAAGAACGCACTGAAAAACGTGGCTAAGCGCGGTGAAGACGCACTTGACAACGAGCGTGCCAAACTGATGCACCGCTACGATCAGCTGAAACAGGAAATTCAAACATACGAGAACAATATCGGCTTCCTGAACGTCAGCTCGAAGAAAGGTAATTCACTCATCGAAGAGATGAACCGCAAAGTGCAAAAGCTCAGAGATGACCTCGGACTGGTGCGCGACAAAATCAAAGCGATTGACGTAGAGAACAAAGAAACAGAATCCGTGGAAGAATCTGCTGAAGAAACAGAAGGAGCAGAATAATTTCATTTGTCAGTAACGAAAACGCCCGTGCCTCATTCAGCACGGGCGTTTTTTATTGCTTGCCCCGCAGTCATTGATTGAGTCCGGCATACACTTTCCTACCGATTACGGACAATCTGTAATCCATCGAGCTCCTGCCGCTGACGATGACTGCCGGCTATGGAAACAAAAAAACTTCCTCTCAAGGTGAAAGGAAGTTTCCTGTTGGGATACTCGGACTCGAACCAAGAATGACAGGACCAGAATCTGTAGTGTTGCCAATTACACCATATCCCAATGTTCGTAAACAAAGTCCATTCGCTTACGAGTGCAAAATTACGGCGTTTTTTTGAAACAGCCAAACTTTTTTCATAAAAAATCATTTTCATGTTTCTATTTTACTTGTTTTCGACCTCTTTTTTCTGTGATACGACGTCGTTGCGGGAGAGAATCTTTTAATAAATCAAAAATAATTTTGTCATTCTCTCAAATTGGTTTATCTTTGTATCTTATTTTAATAACATCATTAAATGAACGAAACAAAAAAGCTGGTTGAACTCATTATTGAAGGTATTCAAGAGAAGAAAGGTTCTGGCATCGTAGTCGTCAATCTGGAGAATATTGACGGAGCCATTTGCCGCTACTTCATCATCTGCCAAGGCAATTCGCCACAGCAAGTGGAAGCCATTACCGAATCGATTGGAGATGTGGTACGGGAAAAGCTCGCAGAGAAGCCGTCGCACGTGGTGGGGTTGGAAAATGCCCAATGGGTAGCGATGGACTATTCTGACATTCTCGTGCACATATTCCTTCCGGAGGTGCGTGCCTATTATAATCTCGAAACCCTGTGGGAAGATGCGACTTTGGAACATATTCCCGATTTAGACTAATATAAATATAGTATTGATTAGAAAAATATGGAAGAACAAAAGAATAACAAGCCGAATAAGCCTAAATTCAATTTGAGTTGGATTTACACTTTAGTCATTGTTGCCCTTCTGGTTGCTTTCTTTACGGGCAACTCGCAACAGCCCGGAGGCATCAGCAAAGAGGCATCCTATGCTGAATTCAAGACATGGGTGGCAAAGGGCTATGCGGAGAAAGTGGTTGTCAACAAGGATGCGAGCACACTGAAAATGTTCGTGAAAGCGAAGCATATAAGAGAAGTGTTCAATCAAGGAACGAAGCAGACGGGCAACAACCCATACATTTCCGTTGAATTCGGTTCCATCGAAAGATTGGAGACATTCCTCGACGAACAGACGACAGCAAAGAAATTCAACGGCAATCTCAAATACGAGAACGAGAAAAACAGTTTTCTGGTCTCCTTATTGATTAACATTCTCCCCATTCTGCTCTTCGTGGGCCTCATCGTGTTTATTAACCGTCGCATCATGGGCGGAGGTGCCGGTGGCGGAGGTGGGCTCTTCAATGTAGGAAAGTCCAAAGCCAAGATGTATGAAAAGGGCGGCGAACTGGGCATCACATTCAAGGATGTAGCCGGACAGGAAGGAGCCAAGCAAGAGGTTCAGGAAATCGTGGAGTTTCTGAAGAACCCGCAGCGCTATACCGATTTGGGAGGAAAAATTCCGAAAGGTGCCTTGCTCGTTGGTCCTCCGGGAACGGGAAAGACCCTGATTGCAAAAGCCGTAGCAGGAGAGGCGGGCGTACCTTTCTTCTCGATGAGCGGTTCCGACTTTGTGGAGATGTTTGTCGGTGTGGGTGCAAGTCGTGTTCGCGACCTTTTCCGGCAAGCGAAAGAGAAGTCGCCATGCATCATCTTCATTGATGAGATTGATGCCGTAGGACGTGCCCGTTCAAAAAATCCGTCGATGGGCGGAAACGACGAGCGCGAGAATACGCTAAACGCCTTGCTCACGGAGATGGACGGTTTCGGTACGAACAGCGGTGTCATCATACTTGCAGCAACCAACCGCGTTGACATGCTCGACTCGGCACTGCTGCGCGCTGGACGATTCGACCGACAAATACACGTTGACCTTCCCGATTTGACGGAACGAAAAGCCATCTTCAACGTTCATCTCCGTCCCATCAAGACCGATGACAGTCTCGATGTTGACTTCCTCGCGCGCCAGACTCCCGGATTCTCCGGAGCCGACATCGCCAATGTGTGCAACGAGGCAGCACTGATTGCCGCCCGTCACAACAGCAAATCGGTTGGCAAACAGGATTTCTTAGACGCCGTTGACCGCATCATCGGTGGTCTGGAGAAGAAAACGAAGGTGATGACGGCGGAAGAGAAACGCGCCATCGCCGTACACGAAGCCGGACATGCCACCATCAGCTGGTTCTGCCAATATGCCGACCCACTGGTGAAAGTGTCGATTGTTCCGCGCGGACAGGCGTTGGGAGCAGCATGGTATCTGCCGGAAGAACATCAAATCACCACTAAAGAGCAGTTGCTTGACAAGATGTGTGCCCTGCTCGGAGGAAGAGCCGCAGAAGACATTGTGCTCGGCCGCATCTCTACAGGTGCCATGAATGACTTGGAGCGGGCTACCAAGAGCGCATACGGAATGATTGCCTATGCCGGAATGAGCGAGAAACTACCTAACATCTGCTATTACAACAACCAAGAATATCAGTTCCAGCGTCCTTACTCGGAAACGACTGCCAAGATTATGGACGATGAGGTTCTGAAGACCATCAACGAACAATATGAGCGCGCAAAGCAAATCCTCGAGGAACATCGCGAAGGACATAATGCACTGACCGAGATGCTGATTCGTTCGGAAGTGATATTCGCTGAAGACGTGGAGAAGATTTTCGGCAAGCGCCCATGGCTCAGCCGTTCGCAAGAACTCATCAATGAGGAGAAAGAAACGGCAGAACTCCCTGAGGCAGAAGCCCAGAAGGAGCCTGAACTCTTGGAATCGACAACAGAACCGACAGAAACAGAAGAAGAAAATAAAGACTAATCACCATGACAGAGAAAGTGCAGAATTTCATCACCAGAACCATTACGGGCATCCTGTTCGTAGCCATCATCGTCACTTGTTTTCTCAGACCTTTTGCAATGGTGTTCCTATTTGCCTTGGTCACCGGGATGACGATATGGGAGTTTTGCGGTTTGGTCAACAACATTAAGTCAGTGCAGACGAATCGCTTTATCTGTACGATTGCCGGTGTGTATTTCTTTCTGGCTGTAGCTGGATTCTGCAGCGGCATGACTCCGTCGGCAGTATTCATCCCCTACCTGCTCACGGTGGTGTATCTTTTCGTTTCGGAGCTATACACCAAAGCTGAGAACCCCATCAATAACTGGGCTTACACGATGCTCAGCCAGATGTATATTGCACTCCCCTTCTCCATGCTGAACGTACTGGCATTCCAGAACGCGCCCGGACAGGACTATCCAGTTTACAGCTGGCTGCTGCCGCTGAGCGTCTTCATTTTCCTGTGGATGAATGATACGGGTGCTTATTGCAGCGGTATGCTGTTCGGAAAACACAAACTCTTTCCCCGCATCTCACCCGCAAAAAGCTGGGAAGGGAGCATCGGAGGAGGCATTTTCGTGCTGCTGATAGCCGCTCTTATTGCCCATTTCGACGCTTCTGCCAACGGTGCCGGTGGAGCGGAAGACGGGAGCGCCCTGCTCGGCTTGCTACAATGGCTCGGCTTGGGACTTGTCGTCGTTGTTTTCGGCACGCTGGGCGACTTGGTCGAAAGCCTCTTCAAGCGCACCCTCGGCATCAAGGATTCAGGCAATATCCTGCCGGGACACGGTGGCATGCTCGACCGATTCGACTCGTCACTCATGGCGATTCCTGCTGCCGTGGTCTATATCTACTCCCTTACGCTATTGTAACATATAGATGAAGCAGATGTTCCTACTCGTTTTTCTTGCAATCATCATTGGCGGTCTGGCTTACTCGGCATGGCATGTTTGGTGTGTCCTGCCATTGGGCAAGCTCATCAAAGGCTGCATCATCGCCATCTTTATCCTCGCGCTCCTGCTTATCTTTGTCAATTTCACGGGAACGCTTGACAAACTTCCGCTCAACCTCGCAACCATTGTTTACGAGATTGGCAACTCCATGATTTTCATTCTCCTCTACACCGTCATGATTTTCCTGGTGCTCGACCTTGGCAGACTGGTGCACCTTGTGCCCAAGTCATGGCTCTACCAGAACGGATGGACATCGCTCGCCGTCACCCTTTTCCTGGTGGCGATATTCGTCTATGGCAACATACATTATTATAATAAGGTACGCCAGCCCCTAGATTTGCAGACGGAAAAACCGTTAAGCAAGGACCTCCGCATCGTCATGATGAGCGATTTGCACATCGGTTATCACAACCGCCGCGCGGAACTGGCAAAATGGATTGACAGAATCAACGCTGAAAAGCCCGACCTCATCCTCATTGCCGGCGACATCATTGACATCAGCGTGCGACCACTCCTCGAAGAAAACATGGCTGAAGAGTTCCGACGCCTCGACGCGCCCGTCTATGCCTGTCTGGGAAACCACGAGTATTACAGCGGAGAGCCTAAGGCACAGCGATTCTACGACGATGCCGGCATCCACTTATTACGCGACACGTCGGTGGTGTTCAACAACGACATCGTGATTGTCGGGCGCGACGACCGCACCAACCAGCATCGCCGCAACCTACAGACCATTGCCAAGCACATCGACAAGACCAAATACACCATCCTGCTCGACCACCAGCCCTATCACCTGGAACAAGCCGAAAGAGCAGGCGTCGATTTCCAGTTCAGCGGACATACACATCACGGACAGGTATGGCCTATTTCATGGATTACAGAACACCTATACGAAGTAGCATTCGGTGCTTACCGAAAGAGAAACACACAATATTACATCACATCTGGCATCGGTATCTGGGGAGGAAAGTTCCGCATCGGCACCCGTTCCGAATACGTTGTAGCAACCCTTCACAATCAGAGATAGGCTACTTCATTCTTCCAAAGCGCAGTCTGTCTTATATAAAAGCATTACTTTCTACCCTTATAAGTTGGCTTATAAGTGATATAGTTGCGTAGAACGGCGTGTTTGGTTGGTTTTTTGAATTCAAAAGAATAAGGACTATCCGCACGGTTAATCCATTCCGCTATCTTGTCAACCAGCATGGCATGTGCCTGGAACGTGGGATGCACGCCGTCTTTCATGCGCGCCATCTTGATCTGCGAACAGTCAAAGAAGCGTTCCTTCCCGACAACCCGCTCAATCGCAGCCCCCATCCCGCCATCTTTCACGCGCGGATGGCTCGCCGGACCAATCCAGATGAAAGGGATGTCGCCAAACATCTTCACGATCTGGCGCACATAATTTTCCCGTGTCTTGTAATCATGGTACCCTATCTCGTTCGTTCCTAGGCTCATGATGATAAACGTGGGATGCTCCTGACTGATATGCCATGCCAACTCTTTGGTCGTAGCCCAATGCTTTGACGTAGAGCCGTACCAGATGACGGTGCGCAGATAGTGCCCGTTGGCATCGGCATAGTCCTGAAAACGGCGCGACAGCCCGTCGAGCATCGAGTCGCCAATGAGCAAGATGCGCTGCGGCTTGCCGGGCGTTTCCTCCGTTTCCTCCGCATGATTCATGGCGCGCAACACCTGTGTCGCCGCCACAAACGCCAAGAGCATCAAGCCGAACAATATGTTTTTCTTCATGACAACCTAACTACTTGCAAGTTCATTCTTCTTACGCTTCTGCCAGAGTTCCAGACTGTTCACAAGATTCTGCCAGAGGATATAGCAACCGGGACCTACCGACGACACGGGATTGAAATAGGTGTATGCCATCCAGACGGCAAAAGCGGTATTCTTCTGACCCAATCCTTGTCCCGCCTCCGTTACCCGATTTGAGAATTTTCCGACATATCGTCCCACTACAAACTGAATGATGCACAGCACCAATGCCAAGCCGGCAATCAAGAAGAGGAACGCTAACGATGTGTCGGCATGGGCAATATTCTTCACGGTCGTTCCCGTCACGATGGTCAGCGACGCGCCCCAGACATAGAAAGAGAGGTCTTTCACGCTCACTATCCACGCATGGAGGCGCTGCATGTGGTGCTTCACGATATAGGCGAGCAGCATCGGAAGAACCAACACCAGGCACACCTTATATAATATTAAGAAGAAGGCGGTCAGGAAACTCATGTCCACATCTTTGTCAATCATCGGGAAAAAGAGCGGAACCATCAATGCCGTAATGAAATTGGAAAGGAAGGTGTAGGATGTCATCTGTTCCAAATCGCCGCCCAACTTGGCTGTAACGACCGGAGCAGCTGCCGCACACGGACTGATGATACACGTCAGGAGCGCTTCCATTAAAATGAGGTTGTTGCCCTCTATATGAAAAGCTAAAATAGAAAAAACAATCAACAGGACGAAAGTTATCTGAAAATAGGCTATCCAATAATGCCACTTCACTGGGCGCAGCCTACGGAAATCGACCTTGCAGAACGTCACGAACAGTATCATGAACATGAAAAACGGGAAAATCTGATCGATGATCGGTCCGAGCGTGTCGCCGATTTCATCCAATGCCGGCACCCAGGCAAATATCAGATAGACAATCGTTCCGCAGCACATTGCTGCAGGAAGCGTCCAGTTTTTCAGAAAGTTCAACAGTCCCATGATTTCCGTAATATAAAGGGAAGGGAATCTTTATTTCCCCACCCTTTTCTTGTTTTCCAAAACAACCTGTCGCCTTTAAATCAGATTGTCCTTCTCAATATCCTTGAAATACTTGTAAGTGCCTACGCGCAGTTCGTCCGTTGCCGGCTCGTCGCAGACGATAATGCCATGGCGGTGCATCTGCAAGGCGCTGATGGTCCACATGTGATTGACCGAACCTTCAACGGCAGCCTGCAAAGCGCGTGCCTTATGGTGTCCGTTCACGAGAATCATCACCTCGCGGGCATCCATCACCGTTCCCACTCCGACGGTCAGCGCCAGCTTCGGCACCTTGTTCACGTCGTTGTCGAAGAAGCGCGAATTGGCAATAATCGTGTCGGTGGTCAGCGTCTTCACCCGTGTACGGGAAGCGAGCGATGAGCCCGGCTCATTGAAAGCGATGTGACCGTCGGGACCGATGCCGCCGAGGAACAGGTCGATGCCGCCAGCCTCGCGAATCATCTCCTCGTAGTGGGCGCATTCCGCCTCCAAGTCCGGCGCGTTGCCGTTCAAGATATGAATATTCTCTTTCGGACAGTCGATGTGGTCGAACAGGTTACGCGCCATAAACGAATGGTAGCTCTCCGGATGGTCTTCGGGCAGTCCCACGTACTCATCCATGTTGAAAGTCAGCACGTGCTTGAAACTCACACGTCCTTCCTTGTTGGCTTTCACAAGCTCAGCATACATTCCTTCCGGTGAGGAACCGGTCGGAAGACCGAGCACAAAGGGGCGGTCGGCAGTCGGCTTGAATTCATTGATACGCTTAATCACGTGTTCCGCTGCCCATTGCGACATTTTTTGGTAATTCGGTTCAATAATCAGTCTCATTGTCGTTTCTATTTATATTAAACATAAAAAAAATTGTTTCACAAAAGTCATTCATAGAGCTGCGAAGAATCATTCATCGCTGCAAATTCGCGAAGGAATTTGGCATAGACAGCAATCGTTGCCTCCACAAAACGTTTTCCTTTCTCTGCGGTCGATGCCATCGGGTTTCCGATGCCCGTATCTTTGGTGACACGACTCCAGTCGCGTGGCATCCAGACGCTGCCTTCTCGCAATGCCTGCAGACGGAACTGGCGCCCTTCCCCTGCTCCTGCATCCTCCAGACGGACCCACTCCGGATGGAAATACATCATCACGGAAGTCTCTATCTCATCAGCATGGTCGCCGGGATGCTCGAAATAGTCTTTAGCGTTCACCTGCCTATACCATTCGCTACTGGCAATCATCATGTCCGGGAACGCAACATTCAAATCGCGAATCATCCCCTTGAACTGATTGCCACCATGCCCATTCACAATAAGCAGTCTGCGGAATCCCTGATGATGCAGCGACGCCACAATATCGTTGAGCAGAGCCTCTTGCGTCGATTGGCGTGTATGTATGCAGAAAGGCAATTCGCGCTGCCCCGGATTCTGTGCCCCGAATCCCACCGGCGGCATCACCATCGTCAGCACGCCGTCATCATCGTAAGCCTTCTTCGCAGCGGCAACAGAGATGTCGTGCGCCAGGATGCTATCCGTCCAATAGGGCAGATGCAGGTTGTGCGGCTCAGTAGCTCCCCAAGGGAGAATCACCACCTCATATTCGTGCTGCCTCACCTCGCCGTATGTTGACACCGACAAATCAAACGCTCGCGTTTCCATTCCCATTACTGCTTATCGTTCGCTGAAGTTTTCCCTTCGCCTTTATTGTTTATATTATTCGCGACAAAGGTATAAAAATATCATGAAAAACGAGACGTTATTCCGAATAAATTCGTATCTTTACAGCCGAAAGAATGACAAAAAGATGAGAAACGTGCAACGAATCTGAAAAAATAAGATTACATAAATGCTATCTGGCGACACCATTATAGATGTATGCACATCATTGGCTATACTTAATGAGAACATGAACAAATGAAGGAGGAACTGAAAAAACAATTTCTTGATACCCTCAAAGAATATTATTCGCTGGGTATTGCAGACCAGATAGATTACGAGAAGTTCTATCTATATTCCATCATTACCCATTCAACAGCCATAGAAGGTTCTACCGTTACTGAGATAGAAAATCAACTACTCTTCGATGAGGGAATTACAGCCAAAGGGCGAAGCCTGCAGGAACAGATGATGAATCTCGACCTGAAAGCAGCATACGAACGCTCTATGCAGTTGGCAAGTCAGCATACAGACTTCTCAATGGATATACTCAAAGAAATGTCTGCCATTGTAATGAAGAATACCGGTGCATCATACAACACGGCACAAGGAACGTTCGACGCTTCAAAAGGTGAGCTACGGCTTGTAGGAGTAACCGCCGGCATTGGCGGACGCTCCTATATGAACTACCAGAAAGTTCCCACCAAACTTTCCGAACTATGCCAACAGCTAAACCAGCGGAGAAGCGAACTCAGGGCAAAGTCAGCTTCGACCAGGACAAGTGTCGGAGAACATCAAGCGAACGATAACAAATATCGGCAAACATCGTTCCAAGACACCGACATCATCGAGCAATACCTGTTGAGCTTTGATGCGCATTATCAGCTTGTAACCATCCATCCATGGGTTGATGGAAATGGTCGCATGGCTCGCCTTGTGATGAACCACTTGCAGTACGAATTCGGACTGGTGCCCGTAAAAATCATCAAGGAGGACAAGGCAGAATATATCCAGGCACTGATTGACGCCCGCGAACAGGAATCGCTTGAACCCTTTCGTGAATTCATGATGGAAGAACATATCCGAAACATCACCAAAGAAATAGAAACGTTTAAGAAATCCCTATCCAATGACCCGATAAATCTCACTTCTGACCCGATAAACACTTTTGATGACCCGATAAAACAACAACTATATCAGGCAGTCGTAGCCGACGGCACTCTCAACTATGCAGCCTATGCTGCCCAGTTAGGAGTATCAGAAGCGACTGTCAAACGCCGCCTTGGAGAGTTAAAGACTGATGGCATAATCATTCGAGTCGGTAGCAATAAGACCGGTCATTGGGAGGTCGCAAAACAAAAATAATCATTTTCGGAGTGTCCCCGTCCGTCTGGATTTGTAATCCGATAAGGAACGTATTAAGCGGATTGTAAATCCTGATAGTTTATTTACTGCCGGATTGCAAATCCGACAGAACGGTATAAAAATATCATGAAAAACAGACAATATTCCGAATAAATTCGTATCTTTACAGCCGAAAACAAATTATTTATCACTAATCGACCGTCTGCCTATGTAACAAAACAAATAGAAGACACGAAGATAAAAGCGTTAGCTTTGTATTCTTGTTCTATCAAAATCGCCAAAATTGAGAGAGCAACCAAGAGTAACAAGCCGATGCTCACGCCGATGGCGTGGGCTTTTACTCGAATATGGTTGCAATGGTGTTTGGCGATACCTGATAGAACGTAGACGAAGTAATGAGTCCACGTTTTTTTATTGCCAATAATTGAAAACGGTCTGTGAACACTATAAATAGAACTATCAATAACCAATAATTAATTTATATGAAAAAGAAAATCTACACCATGCTTATCGCATTGCTTGCAATAGCGATAAACGTACAAGCGCAAGTTGTGCTCAATGAAGAAAACTTCCCCGATGCCAACTTCCGTGCTGCCCTTGCTACCATTCTCGGCATCAGCGAAGGAGAAACCATCACGCAAGAGAAAATCAATGCGACCACATCACTGGATGTCAGCGATAAAAACATCAGCAACCTAAAAGGCATTGAACATTTCACAGCACTGACATATTTGTACTGCGACTATAACCAACTGACCACACTCGATATCAGTAAAAATACAGCACTGACATATTTGCGTTGCTACAACAACCAACTGACTGTGCTTGATGTAAGCAAAAATACCGCACTGACATATTTATGGTGCTACAATAACCAACTGACTGCGCTTGATGTAAGCAAGAACACAGCACTGACAGATTTGTCTTGCGCTGACAACCAACTGACTGTGCTTGATGTAAGCAAGAACACAGCACTGACAACATTGTACTGCTACAACAACCAACTGACAGCACTCGACGTGAGCAAGAACACGGCACTGACATATTTGTATTGCAGTGAAAACCAACTGACAGCACTCGATGTGAGCAAGAACACAGCACTGACAAATTTGGACTGCTACAACAACCAACTGACCACGCTTGACGTTAGCAAGAATACGGCACTGACATCATTGTACTGCTACAACAACCAACTGACAGCACTCGACGTGAGCAAGAATACAGCACTGACATCACTGGAGTGCGTCTATAACCAACTGACCACGCTTGACGTTAGCAAGAATACGGCACTGACATCATTGTACTGCTACAACAACCAACTGACTGCGCTTGATGTAAGCAAGAACACAGCACTGACATATTTGTGCTGCTACAACAACCAAATAAAGGGAGCAAAAATGGATGCTCTCATTGCTAGCCTTCCAACGGTAGAGTATGGGTCGTTTGATGTCATCGACACCAAAGATGCGAATGAAGGCAACGTGTGTACAAACACACAAGTCAATGCGGCAAAAGCTAAAGGATGGACAGTATATGATAATAATGGTAACCATGGAGTTGAATACGAAGGTTCTGATGAATTGATATTAAATGAAGACAACTTTACGGATAGTAACTTCCGCTCAACGCTGTCGCAGATTCTCGGCATCAGCGAAGACGATGAGATTACGCCCGAAATGATTGACGAAATCACGACACTCAACGTCAGCAACAAGACTATCAGTAACCTGAAAGGTATCGAGCACTTCAAGGAACTGATGGTGCTCTACTGCCAGCTCAACCAAATCAAGGGTGCTGACATGGACGACCTTATTGCCAGTCTGCCCACAATCGACACGTCAAGCGCAGCACCTGCACTGAACGCTCCGCGCAAAACGAGCGGAACATGGGGCTCGCTCTACGCCTACGACAACACGGCAGGCAACGAGGGTAACGTCATCACCACCGAGCAGGTGGCTGACGCCAACGCCAAAGGCTGGAAGGTATATCAGTTCAACGGCACGGCATGGGAGGAATACACCGGCAGCACCACCGGCATCACGATTGTCGAAAACAACGGTGACGCCACCGCCAACTGGTTCACACTCGACGGCAAACCTCTCTGCAGCAAGCCCGAAAAGGCGGGAATGTATGTCGTGAAAATGAGCAACGGAAAGACAAAGAAAGTGATGGTGAAATAGAATTAGCAATCAGATGAAATAAAAAGAGGGTGTGTCAAAATGAAGTGAACCCCAGAAGTTAGACAGAATACTTCTGGGGTTCATTATGTATAGACATCACAGTTTAGAAGAAAAGAAAGAAATCATCCGCTTGCAT
>Ga0256406_1002700_pt1 | contig 24182 bp, 31 predicted proteins | sample RumenRJG_03DNA_FD_185986 | JGI IMG/M metagenome (GOLD analysis project Ga0256406, IMG submission 185986) | Bovine rumen microbial communities from Lethbridge, Alberta, Canada - RJG_03 | ecosystem: Host-associated > Mammals > Digestive system > Stomach > Rumen | place: Canada: Alberta | collected...
CCGAGATTGAATTCATGAAGATATTAGGAAATATCATTTGGCTCGTCTTTGGAGGATTGGGCATCGCAGTGGAGTATTTCGTTTCATCACTCCTGCTGATGATCACCATCATCGGCATACCATTCGGGATAGCCACCCTTCGGTTGGGTATTCTCGCGTTGTGGCCATTTGGCTCACATATTGTTGACCAGCCGCAGGACGGAGGATGTCTCAGTTTGTTCATGAACATTCTTTGGTTCTTCGTTGGTGGTTTTTGGATTGCCTTGACTCATCTTGGCTTTGGTTTGCTCCTATGCATCACCATTGTCGGCATTCCTTGGGGCAAAATGCACTTCAGACTGATGTGGTTGGCATTGGCACCTTTCGGATAGGAAATAGTCAACAACGATTTCTAAGACAACGACGACATGATAACTAAAGTTGCATGATTGACATTATGAATATACAGATACAGGCATTTCATTTCGACGAGCTCACTGCGCGTCAACTGTTTCATATTTTGAAACTGAGGCAAGATATATTCTTCTTAGAGGAGAATATTATTTATCCCGACCTTGACGACATGGACGAAGACAGCATTCATGTCTTTGCCACCACAGAAAAGGACAACACGACTATTACCGTATCCTATGCCCGGGTATATTTCGATCCTGTGGAGAAGCATGTTAAGGTAGGACGTGTGGCGACAGCTGCCGCTTATCGTGGACAAGGCATTGGCGGAAAGGTAATGAGACGCTGCTGCGAGGTGGCACAGGATCGCTTCAAAGCCTCTGAAGTATGGCTTGATGCCCAGCTCCATGCCGTTGATTTCTACAAGTCAATGGGCTTCCAGGTCGTCTCCGATGTCTTCATGGAAGCTGGCATTGAACATGTTAGAATGATATGGAGGAATCTTTTTATCGATTAAACAAATATTCAACTTGCTCTAAATTCCGTAGGGCTCATCCCATACTTTCGCTTGAAGGCCGTGCAGAAGTGGCTGGGATAATCATAGCCCAGCCTGGCCCCGACCTCTGCTATAGGCAGACTTGTGTCGAGGAGATAGCGGATGGCTAAGTCCATACGGTAATCGAAGAGATACTGGAAGACGGTGGTGCCAAACTCCTGCTTGAAGGCTTTCTTCAGCGTACATTCGTTGGTGCCTACCATGGCGGCAAGGTCATGAAGGGAAGGCATGTCCTGGTAATGGGAGAGGATAAGGTCCTTGGCGTCGTGCATCTTGTCGCGGAGGAGCAGGCTGGTGTAACCGCTCCCGGGGGAGAGACTGTCAGGGTCAAGGAAGCCGGAGAAGCAGTCGATGATCTTCGACTCCATGTACCGGTAAGCATTACGCCCCATCAGATGAGCCTGGCCAATGTCGTTTGCAGCACGGATGACGGCCTTCTCCATCGGTCGGTTTTCGTTGAGGAAGACGTGCGTGTTGTCGTGGCAATGGGTAAAGACGGACAGCGAGTCGAAGACCTGTGCGTTGTACCCCATGAGATTTTCGATAAATTGTTGTGGGATGACGATGCTCAGAATGTCGAGTGATAGGTTGCGGCTAAGATTAACGTTCAGCCCTCCCTCACCGCTGATAAAGCAGAGGTTGGCATCACCCGTCCGCCACAAAAGCTCTTGGCTACGTCCTTCCCCGGAGTAGACGTTCTTGGATCCGAATCCTTTAGTAGCGATAGAAAACATGAGAGCTGGGCGTACCTCATGCATCACCTGAAAGCCAGTATTGTCTTCCTTGCCATGGCAAGGTAGGGAAGTTAGGTATCGACTATAATGTCGACGGCCTTTTTGACGTCACCAACGACCCCATCGGCACAGAAGAAAATATCACCGATGCGGATGGCAACAAGGCTTTCAGAAAGGTGGATAACTTCACGAAAAGCAAGAACCGTTTTTGGGCAACCAAACTCGTCTTCACCTATCCTGTCGCTAAAGGAACGTTGACACTCGGCGGCGAGTATAGCTACAACAACCGGACAGACAGCTATTCATATAAGAGTGAGCAACAGTTGCCAGTTTCCAATAGCGACACCCGCATCAGGGAGTCGATGACGGCAGGGTTCATAGAGTATGGCCGGAACTACGGCCACCTCTTTGCACAGGTAGGCGTGAGGTATGAATACCTCAACACGGGTTATTATGAGTCGGGGGAACGGCAGGAGAATATGAGCAGAAAATATGGCGACTGGTTCCCTACTGCAACGCTGAGCATGCCTCTCGGCAAGGTGCAGCTGAGTCTCTCTTATCGTCAGGACATCATGCGGCCGGAATATGGGAATCTTACAAATTCGACCATCTATATCAACAGGTATACTTACCAGACGGGCAATCCTTATCTCCGGCCAACCTATTCGCATGTCGTCTTGTTGAATGCGGCCTATAAAGCATTCAATTTCGTGGTGAACTATTCGCATACGAAGGATGTGACGACACTTCTCACCGAGCCCTATCCGGGGAGCGACGACCCGTTGTTGAGCATCATCCATCCCGTGAATTCAAAGGATGGTTACGACAAACTCGTCATCAATCCTTCCTTCCGTCCTACGTTAGGAAAATGGCATCCGCTATGGAGTGCAGGCCTGATCATGCAGAACTACAAGACGCTGACGGCAAGCGGAAGGGGGATGACAATGAATCGTCCTTTCGGCCAATTCGTGTGGAACAACGATATCGAGCTCCCTGCGCAATTCCGCCTTAATGCCTGCCTGCAACTGAGGACCAAAGGTGACTATGACAATCTCCGCATGACCAAAACGGCATGCAACATAGGTATGGGCGTTCAACGAGATTTCAATCTCAAGTCTCTCGGTAAGCTCACTGCTGATTTGCGGTGCTATGACATTTTCAATACAAACAAGAGTGGCGTGACCATTTATGGTATCAGAGAACTGACCTCCTACAATCCCAGTCGTCGCTATTTCTCGCTCGACATTACGTGGAAGTTTAATGAGGCAAAGAGTAAGTATCGCGGCACGGGAGCCGGACAGGAGCAAAAAGCAAGAATGTAGACTGTCTCCAAAGTCGCAGAGTTTCATTGATAGGCTGAAAGATGAAATTGCCTACTACGAGGAGAACAAGGATTGCTTCGGATATGTCTTTTATATAGGACGGAAGAAATAAATACATAGCAATACCTTCCCATTAGGGAACGGTTGTTGAATAGATAAAAGGGACAGTAATCCTTGTGATTACGGCCCCCTATGGTCGTACCTTTACCTACAGCTGCACTTCAACACCTGCCATGACTGTGGCACGCGGCATGGGGAAGCCGGCGTTGACCTCATAGTGCTGGGCAAGGAGATTCTCGCCATGGACGAAGAATTTCAAGGCACGGCTGACACGCAACGAAGCCGTGAGGTCCCACAGCCAGAAATTCTCGGTCTTAGGGCTGTTGTCGGCTGTATGCAGACCATCGATCCATTGCAATCCGCTGTGCAGCGTGAAGCGTCCCGGCTGCCAGTCAGCTCCCATGAAAAGCTTATGCTTCGGTGCGGCAGTGAGCGTGCGGCTGGTATGAAGGAAACTGTAGTTGGCATCTAAGCGCAGATGCCGCATGGGTACGTAGAAGGCAAGGAACTCAAAACCAGCGTTCTCCGTGCTTCCCGTGTTGACATTCAGCGGGCGGCCGTTGGTCATCTGCGTGGTAATAAGGTTCTCTGCGTTGAGATAGAACACGTTGAGTCCGTAACCTAAGTGCCCATCCAACAGACGTTGGCGCAGTGAGAGCTCATAGTTCCACAGGCGTTCCGGCGCAAGGCCGGCATTGGCGGGGCGGAACATGTAGAGTTCACGCAGCGTAGGGTTGCGGAAGCCTTTGCCCACAATGGCTTTCAGCTCCATGTTGTGAGGCAGACGGGCAGTGAGTCCACCCTGAGGTATCCACTCCGATCCTGACACGCTGTGGTGGTCAAGACGCAGGGCCACGTCGGCGGTAAGCCACGACAGCAGTTCCTGGCGAATGTCGGCATATCCCGCTACCTCATTGACGGTGCGGTTGACAAGATCCGTGCGACTGCCGTCTGCTATCGCCTTCTGCCAGGCATGTCCACCGAAGTGCTGATAGTCGAAGCCCAGCGTGATGCGAGTGGTGGAGAAAGGAGCAAAGCTCTCATAGGCAGAGACGCCTACCATGCGATCATTGTGCATGTAGTAGGCGGTCTGTGCAGGACGCGTAGCAACATGTCCGTCGTTGATATGATGATGTCCCCAGTTGTAGAACGCACGCACGGCACCCGATACGCGACCGTAGTCGTTGGTGAGCGATAGCGCTGTCATGCCACGAGTGATGAGCATGTCGTTGTCGATGAGCGGTGCCGAAACGGGTCCCGGGTTGGACGACTCCTGATAAGCGATGTTCGCGGTGCCGTTGATCTGCCAATAGCGCGAGAGGTCGTAGCCGAGTTTGAGAAAACCACTTGTCTGACTGAAAGCAGAGTTAGGACGATGACCGTCGGTGCGCTCATAGTTCAGTGCGGCAATGGACGAGAAACGGCCTTGGCGCAGGCGGTTGGTGGCGGTGCCGATGAAGGTACCGTAACTGCCACCTTGCAGATTAACATTGGTGCGCACGCCATTCTCCCGCATCTGCCGTGTCACGATGTTCACCACTCCGCCCATGGCATTGCTGCCATAGATGGCAGAAGCCGGACCACCCACGACCTCCACGCGGTCGGCCATCATCGTTTGATAGGTATCGGCAAGCGGATGCCCATAGAGTCCGGCATACTGTGGCAGTCCGTCAATGAGCACGAGCAGGTCTGCCGAGCCACCGACACCTCTCATCTTGATGGTACCTGCTGCACCAGTGCTCAGTCCATAACCGAGGATGCCGCGAGTAGTGACGAAGAGTCCCGGCACTTGCTGGCTCAACGTAGGGAGCACAGATGGTTGATAGGATGCTGTGAGCTGGGAACGGCCAATAACCGAGACATCGAGAGGCAGATGGCGGATGTCGGAGCGATAGCGCGTACCGGTGACCACCACATCGCTCAGACGCACTGAGTCGGTTTGGGCAAAGGAAAGGTTAGCCGCACCAAGCAGTGCGGTCAACAATAGCAATTTGTTATCCATGAAGATTTAGAGGGGGGGGAATTATTTCTTGTCGATATTGACGATGGTGTATTTCTTCGAGCCCAGTCCTATCTTCTCCGCCCAGTCGATGGTGTGCGTGCCATGCTGCTTATCGATGCGCTTGATCAGGTCGGTGGGGTCGTTCTTGGCCGTCACCTTCTGGTTGTTGATGATGTCAACGCAAGCCTGGTCGAGGGCCACGGGGTCGGTGCTGGCGAGGATGCCATAATCTTCCAACTTCACGGGAGCAGGATGGTCTACACAGTCGCAATCAATGCTCATGTTGTTCATCACGCTGATATAGATGATACCGTTCTCTTTCTGGAAATAGTTCACCACGGCTTGAGCGGCAGCAGCCATGCTCTCCAAAAAGGCGTCTTGAGGGGCGATGTACTTCGGTGTCCACACCGAGTCCATATTGAGTTTGTTCATCTTACCAGCCGTATGGATGTAGGCCTTTCCGTTGGATGAAGCACAGCCGATAGAGAGGTTCTTAATTGCCCCACCGTAGCCACCCATGGGATGACCCTTGAAATGGTTGAGACAGACCATGAAGTCGTAGTTGGCAAGATGTCCGCCCACGATATCGTAGTTCAGATGGGTATGGTCGCGCACGGGGATGCGTATCTCATCGTATTCGTCCATGATGTCGACGGGGAAATACTTGGTAAAGCCGTGGCGGTCGATGACCTTCCAATGATTGGCAGAGTTGTTGCGCACGTCGTTAGGATCGCCACCATAGGCGGTGTTGTTCTCTACAATGGTACCGTCAACGTCATAGACAAGATCCTTGATGAGCTCCGGTTTGAGATAGTTGGGATTGCTGCCCTCGCCGGTACTTATTTTCACGGCCACACGTCCCTTAGCCTTCACGCCAAGGGCTTTGTAGATGCGAACAAGCGAGGCTGGAGAAATCTCGCGTGTCAGATAAACCTTGGACTGAGCCCAGGCCGTTGTGCCCATAATAAGCAGTGCGGCTACCGCAAGGTTGCGGAGAAAGAAATGCTTCATAATCAAAAACTGTTTTATAATTATTACTGATTGCAAAGATAGTGCTTTTCTCGAAATGTCGGTTTATAAAGAATATCGTTTTTCTTACCTTTCTCTGTTTTTCTCTCGTGTGTAACCCAACCACAAAATAGGGGGCTTTTGGACGGTGTTGATATGAAAGGCGTAATCCTGCATCTGTCGGGCTCCGTGCATTAGCGATTACGCTCAACCCACTTTTGCAAATCACCCTTCGATGTGTGGTTCAGCAGCTTACCTTCTTTCCAGTTTATCTCCGGATAGGCTGCTTCTAAATCAGCACAGGCTTTCTGAATGCTGCTTCCACCGGAAGTGGCAAAGGGGATTACTGTCTTGCCCTTGAAGTCATAAGTCTCCAGGAACGTGTTGATGATGGTCGGCGCGGTGTACCACCAGATAGGGAAACCGACATACACTACGTTATACTCATTCATATTCTGATGCTTGCCGCTGATGGCAGGCCGCGAATGTTTGTCCTGCATCTCCACCGACGAACGGCTTTGCTTGTTTTGCCAGTCCAGGTCCGCATCCGTATAGGGCTTTTCCGGCTTGATTTCATACAGGTCAGCACCAGTCACTTCTGCCAGCTGACGGGCGGCGGCCTTGGTCGTACCCGTAGCAGAGAAATAGGCTACCAATACTTTCTGTTCCATTTTTGTCTCTGTTTTCTTTTGCGAGCAGGCACTCAGGCTGATGGCCAGCAGTGCCGTAAGCATCATGATTATTTTCTTCATGGTCTCTCTTTATTTTAATGTTTCGCCGTATGCTTTACCCATCTTCACACAGTCGCCGATGATGTCGCCTGTGCGCAGATACTTATAGGTAGGCATTTCGAAGAGTACTGGCTTCAACTTTGAATAGTCAGGCTTGCCCTTCTCGTCAAGCATATCCTCTTCGACATAGGTATTGAGGATGTTGCAAATGTAGTTTTTGAAACCGTCTATCTCATAGGTATCCACGACCTCACACTCCATCACCAGCGGTGACTGCTCGATGACGGGCATGCCAGCCTCGCCAATATGATATGGGAAGATGTCCGACTTGTCCACTTTTGCCCCACTGACCGTACCTGTGTAGTCGGCTGCGGCAACGAATGTCTCGTCGATGATATTGACAGATAACTTGTGCTGCTCATCAATTGCTTTCACACTGTGGTGTGACGAGTGTATACTCAACAGTAGTTTCGAGTGACTGACAATGCCGATGTGTGCTATGAGCAGCCAGTTTACCTTCCCATCTCCCCCGACAGTTCCTACGGCTGTGGCTGGCGTAGGATAAAGTGCCAGTTTCTGTCCGATGTTCTTTTTCATTACTTTATTGTTCTATTGTTGTTACTTGTTCTTGCTTGCCGCTACCCATACAGGTTCTTCGTTCATCACGGGCTTGTTGACTGCCATCACACCTGAAAGATTGTGTGGCACATAGGGCTCTTCAAGATAACGAATGTCATCCGCAGAGAGATGGACATCAAGCGACTTCACGGCACCCTCGATATGATGCAGTTTGGTGGCTCCTACTATCGGCGATTCCACCTTTGTCAGCAGCCAAGCCAGCGAAATTTGTGTCATCTCCACCCCGTAGCGGTCGGCCAGATCCACCACACGCTCCACGATGCGGTTGTCCTGCTCGGCAGTGGCATCATACTTGAAGTGCATGAATGAGTCTTCCTGCTGTCGCTTAGAGGTCTCGCCAGGTCGCTTGGCTAACTTGCCAGAGGCCAATGCACTGTAGGGAGTCATGGCAATGTTTTCTTCGTGGCAGAACGGGAACATCTCACGTTCCTCCTCACGCATGATTAAGTTGTAATGGTTCTGGACGGAGATAAATTTTGCCCATCCATGCTGCTCTGCCATCGCGTTCATCTTCGCCACCTGATAGGCATAGGCATTTGCGATACCGATATAGCGAGCCTTTCCCGTACGTACAGCCTCGTTCATTCCCTCCATGATTTCCTCGGCAGGAGTCTTGTAGTCCCAGATATGGTAGATGTACAGATCGACATAATCCATGCCAAGGTGCTGTAGGCTGCTGTCGATGTTATTGAGCACATGTTGCCGTCCGTTGATGCCTTGCTGGATTTCCTCATCCGTGCGAGGCAAGAACTTTGTGGCTACTACCACATCGCCACGCCGTGCCATATCACGCAAGGCACGGCCCACGAACTGTTCGGATGTGCCCAACTGATAGGCTATTGCCGTATCAAAGAAGTTTACGCCCAATTCCAGTGAACGGCGTATAATCTCCCGTGTCGGCTCCTCGCCAATCGTCCACGAATGTTGTCCGATGGTGGGGTCGCCAAAGCCCATGCAGCCTAAGCAGATGCGCGACACACTGAGGTCAGAGTGTCCAAGTTTTACGTATTCCATATTGTTCGTTCGTCTTTAAATTTCTGCTCTTACTTCACCAAAATCTTCTTGCCATCCTTGATGAGGACACCCTTTTGTCCCTCTGTCGCAATAATTCCATTCAGGGCATATTCTTGAGATTTGTTGACAGTATGATTATTTTTTATGGAATGTATGCCAGAAGTGCCTCCAACGACTTCCACACGGATGGTTCCACTCAGATTCCGAATGTTGTCAGCGCCCTCAATGGCTTTGCCGAGGATATACAGGCCACTGTAGCGACTGGCTGGCCCATAATACATAACGACATTGCCCCAAGGTGAGAATAATGCCAGTGTCCCGGCAGGGCAGTCCCCCTCGATGCAGTCGGAGCCGTAACTGACAGCCGTGGGAGGATAGAAAATCTTTTCGTTGTTGCTGTAGTTCTCTACCGTCACCTTCAAGGGCAGCATCTGGTAGAGCGACTTAGCGGCACTGGTCTCATTCAGTTTGTAGGTGATGGTGTTCAAGCCATCCGATACCCGTATCTTCATATCGCTTAAAGTGTTATTATCAGTGAATTTAATCTGTTGCAGCCATTCGCTGATGAGCGAAGAGGCATTACCAACCTGCGAGGAGCGAATCCACAGGCTTTTGTTGTAGTAGTTGCCGTCGGGAACCAATCGCTTGAAGTCAGCTTCTACACCACTGATGCCACTGCTGGCACTCGATACAATCAGACCGATGTTCTTGCCTTCCATCTGAGAGCCGTAGTTGAACAGAAAGGTCTGCATCAGAGCTGCCATTTGGCTCCACCATAGGGGTGTGATGACGATGATGTTCTGATAGTTACTCAACGAGATGCTAACGGGGTCTATGGGTGGATAACTACTGGCATCATTGGGATTGGCTTTGATGGCATTGAGCAGCTGGGTGCCCAAGGCGTAATTGTTCGCATCATATCGCAGACCTTTCTCAGCAGGTTCAATCTCCAGCACGTCGGCCGTTATCTGATTGGTCAGTGCATTGGCGATAGCCTCGCAATTGCCCGTGTAGCTGTAGTACAACACCAATGTCCTTGCCTCAACCGTTGCAAGGCTAACGGTCAGCAGTATGAGGAAAGAGATGACTCTTTTCATTGTGGTACACTTTGTTTATTCGTCCGACTCCACGCTGCGGATGCAACTGAGTGCATTAAGCGTACGCGGATAGCCGATGAAGGGGAGGTTACTGGAGATGACAGCGATGAGCAGGTCTTTGTCGTTGCCTACGTGGTAGTTGCCGGCAATATGTCCTTTCAACTGCGGCTCGCAACCGCCTTGGGCAGCAAGGAAACAGAACGTAATGAGCTCGCGCATCTTCAGGTCAAGTCCCGTGCGGGTGTAGTAATCGCCAAAGCAGTTGTCAGCCAGCCACTTGTTTATGTGTCGGCTGTCCTCCGGCCCTGACTTCCAGAAGTCACGCATCGAGTCGCCGAAACAACCGACCTGTGCCTCTGTACCAGCCTCACGACGGGTCTCCATCGTGGTGGTCTGCTGTGAAGCCAATGGCAGGGTGATGCCACGGGCGGTCAGTACCTCGTTGGTAGCCGAGAGGAAGGGGCGGACGCGTCCCATGCCTAAATAGGCCGTAGCCTGATAGACGATTTCCTTCACCTCAACAGGTGTCACGCCTTTGGCGAGTGCTTCGGGCAGCAGTTCACGGTATTCGCTGAGGCCCTGACAGCCAAGGAGTGTGGCCAGATAGCAGATGTAGCGGGTACGATCGTCGAGGCGCGTCTTCACCTGTTCCACCACCTCGCCGAAAGCAAAGGCCTTGAAGCGCTGGTTGTATTCAGCGTCGGCGATGCCGAGCATTGCTGAACTGGCAGGCAGCTTGTCGTACGCTGTATCCGTGACAGGCTCCAGCCACTCGTTGGAGGCGCCTTCTTCTACTTTTGTCATATAGGTGAGATGCTGCATCCACGAGTCTTTAGCAGCCCCATGCCAGTGCTTAGCCTCGGCAGGGATGGCTACGACCACACCCGGGCGCAGGACGACAGGTTCCTTGCCTTCCTCGACATACCATCCGCAGCCAGCCACGCAGATGAGCACCTGCACCGACTTGTGGTGGATATGCCAGTTGTTGCGGCAACGAGGCTCGAAGGTGACGTTCACGGGACCTCAATTCTCGGCATCAAGGGGAGCCAGATAACTATTGCCTGTGAAATACTGGGCATAGGCACTGTTCAACTCTCCTTTCGGCCATACACTGAAATCAACATTTTCTTTCATATTCTCTTGCGCATTTATCCTGTTCGATACTTTCTTTTCCCAAGTTATTTCAGATACTTATTGAGGAACGCCGTAATACGGTCAAACGGAATCTTGTCCATCTGGTCGTAGAGATCGGTGTGGGTAGCATTGGGAACGATGATGAGCTGCTTGTTCTCGCCCTTGAGTTTCTTGAACGTGTCCTCACCCATGTAACGACTGTGTGCTTTCTCACCATGGACGATGAGCACTGCGTTTCGCAGATCTTCAGGATGTGCCAGGATATTGTTGTTCATCCATCCCGTCTGAGCCTGCATCATCCATCCATCGTTGGAGTTGACCGAACGCTTATGATAACCGCGCTTGGTCTTGTAGTAAGCCGAGTACTGCTGTACGAAGTCCGGCTCCTTGCCTGTAAGCTGCTCAACGGGGATACATCCTCCTGCACGATGCTGAAGACCGGTAGTATATTCTTGGGTACGCAGTGCGGCAATCTGCTCCTTTGCCTTGTATCGGTCATCGGCAGTGCCTTTGTCGAAATAGCCCCATGCGCCCACACGCGGCATGTCATACATTGTACTGATCACCGTGGCTTTTATGCGCGGGTCGTTGGCGGCGGCGTTGAGGGCTATGCCACCCCATCCACAGATGCCCACGATGCCGATGCGATTGGCATCCACGTCGGGGCGGTTGCTCAAGTAGTCAACGGCAGCTTGAAAGTCTTCGGTATTAATGTCGAGTGAAAAGACATCACGTGGCTGCCCGCTGCTCTCACCTGTGAACGACGGATCGAAGGCAATGGCCAGAAAGCCGCGCTCGGCAAGCGTCTGTGCATAGAGTCCTGACGATTGTTCCTTCACGGCACCGAAGGGGCCGCACACGGCAATGGCGGAAATACGCCCCTGTGCATTCTTGGGTTTATAGACATCGGCTGCGAGTTCTAAGCCGAAATGGTTGTGGAAGGAGACCTTCTTATGATCGACCTTCTCACTCTTGGGGAAAACCTTGTCCCACTCTTGTGTCATCTTCAACTGTGTCATCTTTTTTGTGCTTTGTGCCCCAGCAGCGATAAATGTCATCAGAAATGCCAAGGCTGTGATTATTCTTCTCATCTGTTGTTATCTTTGTTTCCGGTTGCAAAGGTACGAGTTTACTGTCAACAGGCTGTTACCCCGATTAAGGCTGCTATAACCCTTTTTGCTGAAATTGCAGTTTCCTTCTTGCATGAATAGAATATTTCAACTAATTTTGCGTGTGGAAACATAAATACGGACAGATATGAGCGACACAACGATCATCCCCATTAACAGTATTGATAATTATAATAAGATGTATGGCTTCGAGACCCTGCATCCCTTGGTGAGCGTGGTAGACTTGGCGGAAGCTACGAAGATACCCAACCACGTCACTTTCCGTTATGGCGTCTATTCGCTGTGGCTGAAAGACGGTATACAGTGTGCGCTACACTACGGGCGCCAGCAATACGACTATCAGGACGGTACCATCGTGAGCTTCGCGCCGGGGCAGATGGTGCGTGTGGATATGACGGAGGAACAGCTCCGCACACCGTCGCACACCTTAGGACTCCTCTTCCATCCCGACCTGCTCTTTGGCACGCCCTTGGGGAAGACTATCGGCGGCTATCACTTCTTCGACTACGCTTCGGCTGAGTCGCTCCATCTCAGCGAGCGCGAGCGGAGGATGTACACCGACACGCTCAACACCATCCGCTTTGAGATGGAGCAGCCCGTGGACAAACATTCGCAGACCATTCTCACCGACCGCATCAAGCTCATCCTCGACTACTGCCAGCGCTTCTACGACCGACAGTTCGTTATCCGTCACAAGGAGAACTCAGATATTCTCTCGGCCTTTGAACGCAACATCAAGGATTATTTCGAGCAGGGCTCAGCCGTGCGCGGCGGACTGCCCTCCGTGGCTTATTTCGCTGATAAAGCTTGTCTGTCACCTGGCTATTTTGGCGACCTCATCCGTAAGGAGACGGGAATGACGGCACAGTACTATATTCAACAACATATCCTCGCGCTGAGTAAGCAGCTGCTCCTCGACCCCTCGCAGAGCATCTCGCAAATTGCCGATCACCTCGGATTCCAGTATCCCCAGCACTTCTCCCGCTTCTTCAAAAAGCTTGCGGGGATGACACCCAAAGAATACAGAGAGAAGTAAAATAAGATGGAAATATTCATTAGAAGGCTCCTCCGTCCACTCTCTATGAGATCGAGAACCACCGGCAGGTCCTCAGCTGTTGCTTTTCTGACGAATCGTTCCATTTGAGTTCTTGGTTTGTTCATCAAACTATCATTTCAACTCCAGAATGGCGCATACGGCGCGGGCTGATAACAGCTCTACATAGAAAATGCCATCCGTCGACAAGTATGTCTTGGGGACGATCACCTCCCCGAATCTGACGGGACGCTTGTATTCTACCCTTACATGTCGGTATGCGAATCCTTCAGGCAGATACTCCATAGCAATACGGATATAGTTGGCGTTGTTCACATGGCCGTTATAGTCAATATCGTTGTGGGTTACGGCGACAGAGGCCTGCTCTTTGAAAGCAGCATTTTTGGGCAGAATGATTCGTCGCTCACCGTAGGTCATGTCCTTCTTGGGCTCAATCATCACCGTATTGAGAACATTATCGGGTATTCTCTGCAATTTGCCGCTTTTGCGGTCGACGAAGGCTCCCATTGACCAGGTCTTATAGCATACGTTGCCGTCGGAGTCATAGATGAACGTGTTGCGGAAGCCAAACATAGGCTTGACATCAAAGACCGATGTCTCCGTTCGGAGTTTTTCCTTGAACCGCGGTACTCTTACAATCTCCACTTGTCTTGATGCAAGCAGTTGTGTCATACCGGATTCCTCAAAGAAAGTCTTCACGCCAGGTTCTGACTCTATCCACATCTCAGAGCAGTCTTGCATCATCTGAAACGCTGAGAACAATTTCAGGTTGCCGTCCTTGTCACATGTGCTTGTCGTTACAATGTTGTCAATGCTATACATGTCTCATCTTTTATTGAATGAAATCACCGTTTGCTATCTAACCAGTGACTGTGTGCAATTATCTTATAGTGGTACAAAAATACAGAAATTATTTGTCGCTCGAAAGAAATATCGTATCTTTGTGGCATAGAAGATATTTATTTAATAAAAAATGAGTTCAATCAAGGTTCACATCTTGCACAGATATAGAGCATGACCTCTTGGTTCTCCATGAAGAAGTTCTCTACAATGGCAATAATCGTCTCACGGACTTTAGGGTCGCGAGGCGATTTCTTGTTATTACCATTGATTATTGAGAACTGATAGGTTTCAGTTGTAGGCATGGTGGTATCATCCTTGTCGAAACCTGCAGCATACTGTACACCTGAATCAGTGAGAAAACTCACAAAGTGTACGTTCGGTATAGGTGTAACCTTATACGGAGCTTTAGCATTGATCTTTTCAATGTTCAACTTCATAATGCTTCGATGTAAGTCGGCTTCTGGCCTGTTCTCTTTTCATAGTCTTTAACCAACCAGTCAGTCATTTTATCAATGGTATTCTGCTTATTCTGCTTGACCTCTTTCAGCCACTGCAGCGCTTGTTCTCTTGTCATTTCCATATTTTTGAGTTTTTTGCTCTACATTGCAAAAATAGGGATTTTCTATGAGCCATCCAATTTTATTCGTTGTTTTTTGCTTTTATCGCGGTTATTTTTAATCTCGTGCTTGGGTTTTCAACCTCCAAAATATGTTCTCCGATGGGAACGTTGACGCTTCCCTTACCAAGTTTATGGGGGCGTGCGAGAATTTTCCATTCCTCGTTGTCACATTGTTTCATCAGGTGGTGGGCGGGATAAACCCCGCCCTATGATGGGAATGGCTGGATAATTACTTCAATTTATATTTAAGCATATTGAAATAATAATAAGCGAGAACGATACATTTCGAAAAAAATGTCGTATATTTGCCGACAAAAGCAATATCAAAAGAAAGGTGTTTATGAAATTCGGATTCAGAAAGCTGTCGATCAAGGGAAGTATCCCGGCTGATGCGGTTGGCACTGGCACCTTTCGGGAATGAGATAGTGAACAACGACTTCTGAGACAACGGCGACATGATAACTAAAGTTGCTTTTCAGAGGTTGCGCCGCATGTCAGAGCTTTCACTCCTTGTGGCTATACAAGCAACGATGTTATTCTCTTGTCGGGCAGCTCTATTATGATTGACATTATGAATATACAGATACAGGCACTTCATTTCTACGAGCTCACTGCGTGTCAACTGTTTCATATTTTGAAACTGAGGCAAGATATATTCTTCGTAGAGGAGAATATTATTTATCCCGACCTTGACGACATGGACGAAGACAGCATCCATGTCTTTGCCACCACAGAAAAGGACAACAAGACTATTACCGTATCCTATGCCCGGATATATTTCGATCCTGTGGAGAAGCATGTTAAGGTAGGACGCGTGGCGACAGCTTCCGCTTATCGTGGACAAGGCCTTGGTGGAAAGGTAATGAGACGCTGCTGCGAGGTGGCATGGGATCGCTTCAAAGCTTCTGAAGTATGGCTTGATGCCCAGCTCCATGCCGTTGATTTCTACAAGTTAATGGGCTTCCAGGTCGTCTCCGATGTCTTCATGGAAGCCGGCATTGAACATGTCAGAATGATATGGAGGAATCTTTTTTAGGTATTCATCCCAGATTTTCGTTAGTCTCCTTTTCATAGAGCTCTATAGGAAGGCTGTCTGGATCTTGCAGGAACGTAAAACGCTTGCCGGTATACTCATCTATGCGAGCGTCTTCATGCGCAATGCCGAGCCTGTCCAGTTCCTCCATTGCATCATCCAGCGAATCCACCTCAAAAGCGAGATGGCGAAGACCTGTCGCCTCCGGACGTGAAACACGGTGGGGTGGTGAAGGGAAAGAAAATAATTCTATGACATACTGTCCGTTGAGCGCAAGGTCTGTCTTGTACGACTGACGGGCTGTTCGATAATGCTCGGCTATTACGGTCATGCCGAGTACTTGTGTGTAAAAATCCAGACTGCGCTTATAATCAGAGCAGATGATGGCAATGTGGTGTACTTTTCTAAGTTTAAGCATGGGTATATTATTTTATTGATTCATAAGTGATTACCTCCACCATTTACTGAATGTCTGCCGCTCGTTTAGCTTTACCTGTTCGCCGATACGAGGGCTGAGCAACTGCCAGGGTTTGCCCTGGGCATTGGCATAGATGCTGTCCAGCGGCTCCGTCCAGGAGTGGTTGGCAAGGGCATATTTTGAGTTATGGTAGGTCAGCACGCGACGGGCACCGAGCTCGCTGATGACTGTTGGCAGTTCACGGGGGAGCGTGTGGATATAGCGCCAACCTTCATCATACTGTCCGTTTTCCAAAATGGCGAGGTCGATGCCCGGATATTGCTCACCAAACCTTTTGAACCTTTCGTCGTAGCCTCCGTCGCCAGAAACGAAAATGCGGCGCGGACCGTCGATGAGGTAGGAAGCCCATAGCGTTTTGTGCTGTCCCATACGGCCGGAGAAATGGCGTGTAGGCAGACAGCGGAGGGTGATAGAATCGTTGACGGCAATGCTGTCCTGCCAGTCAAGGTCGTGAATCCTTTTCGGGTCGTAGCCCCAGTATTCAAAGTGCTCGCCGATGCCAAGGGCACAGACCACCTGACCGACACGGTCTTTCAAAGCCGTCACCGTCTTCCAGTCGAGATGGTCCCAGTGATCATGGGTGATGACAAGGTAATCGACTTCGGGAATATCATCGACAGTATAGACATCAGCGCCTTTGAACGGGCGCATGAACCACCACACGGGCAATCTGTTGGTCAGCACGGGGTCGAAGAGGAAGCGCACGCCACCGGTCTGAATAAAGACCGTGGAGTGGCCAAGCCAGACGCAAACCTCTTCAGAGCGGGGGACGTCCTTCAGCGATGATTTGGCTGTTGGCACGTTGCTGTCAGGATGCAGATTTTTCACCTTGCCAAACAGAAACTTATACATCTGAGCGAAGAACCCCTCATCACCTGTCAGCGTCGGTGTCTCGTGCATATTGACAAACTCACCGTCGCGCCATTGTGGCGACCGCTTACACCGTTCCAGCCGTTCTCCACGCGGCTGACGGCCTACAGCCACCCAGAACTCGTAGCCTTGCCAGCATATAAACAAAGCCACTACCAATAGAATGCAGTATATCATCGTTCGCTTCATCTTTTCTTGTATTCTGTTACCGTCTGTCCCGTCCATGTGCTGAAGGCACGAAGAAACGAAGTGGTGTCCTCATAGCCCAGCAGAAAAGCAATGTCGTCATTGGTACGCTCATTGTTGCGCAGATAGTTCTGTGCCAGGAGCAGGCGGGTTGAATTGAGCTGCTGCTGGAAAGTAGTATGCTCGTCGGTGAGTTTGCGCTGTAAGGTACGCCGGCTCATGCAGAGTTTGCTTGCCACAGAGTCTATTGTGGTCTTGCCTGCCGGAAGCAGTTCCACCAGGGCACTGCGCACGCGGGCCGCCATAGAGTCGTCGATCTCCATTTCAGACAGTCGGCGGCGCAGCTCCGGCTCGATATACTGCCACATGCTTTCGTTGCGGGTGATGAATGGCAGGGCGGCGTCGGCTTGCGAGAGCGTCAATACATTTCTATTTCCATGCACCGGCTGACATCCGAGGTATTGTGTCAGCGCTCTGTTATGCACTTCATGTTGGAAGGTTATACAGACAGGCCTGATGTCGGCTTGCGTGGCCTTGCGCATCAGGTTCAGCATGAACACCATTTCCAGTTCGGCCCAGAATGCCGGAACCGCCAGCCCCTTGGTGATGGTGCCTATTTCCAGTTCCAATGTTTCCTCCTGCTCAGTGACAGTGAAGCGCAACGGACCGACAAGCTGTTTGTAATGAGCCAGACGGGTGAGGAAGTTGCGGCCGTCGCTGCTGCAATAGGCGGCGAACACAGGCGGTGAGAAGGTCTCAATGCCCTCGTTGGTGGCAATACGGATGACCTCATCGCCCTTGCTCATCAAGTCAGCCTGCTCCATCAGCCGGAAGTATTCCTCTTCGGTAAGCATGATTTCCCGTCGGCTCAGCAGATCTTCTGGCAGATGGGAGGCACGCAGCAATTCACTGATGTTTATGCCGGTGGATTCAAAGAGCCGTCCCAACTGTCGGTAGAATACGTATTTCATGGATTTTGTGCAGATATGAGGTGGGTTCTATATGCAGCATTGCGGGCTTTCGTATTGCTGTCAACAATCATCAGAAACGAACAGAGCAGCATCATCGTTATCAGCCACGCCCTCCAGTTTACACCTGTCAGGACAATAGCTCCGATAGCAAGTACAATGACTAGGATAGGCAGTATCATATATACGATGTTGTCCAGATCCCTGTCAGAGTTCGCCGTGCGTTCCAACTCGGACTTTACGAATAGTTCTGCATTAACTTTATATTGCTCCTGAAAGTCCGTAATACGCGGGTGGTTGGCAAAGTACAGACCGCCAGCCACTACGATGAGAAACACGCCCGACATGGCCAACGGCATCCAGTAGGCCCGTGCCATAGCAGTCTTCCCCCAGAAATAGAACCCTGCCGCACAAAGCAGCACAAACACGCTGATGAGAGCGATGACCTTACTCGAAAAGACCTCACCCCGTGTCCATTCTATACTATAGTCTATAATCTCCATCATGACAAATTGATGTTGGATTTGTTTACAAAGATACATAATTACAGGCAGAAAGTTCACATTGGCACGAACCTTCCAGCCTGTATTTATACTTTTTTAGATGGTACGCTTGAAGAATGGTGCCAGTTGCTCCATAGCCTGTGGCACGTAGATGTCGTACATGGCGATATGGGTGGCACCCTCTACCAAATGTAAGGTCTTGTCTTTGGAGGCAGCACGACGGTAAAGTTCTTCAGAGAACCAGAGTGTGTTGGCAGCCGTACCAGCCACAATCATCAGTGGCTGAGTCAGGAACTGCTCCGTCAGATGGAAAGCATCGAAAGTGGCTTGCTGTGCCAAATCGACAAGCAGCATGCGGCTGACGGCACGAGGATGGTTTGCCCGGGCTGTCCAATAGTAATCGATAGCCTCTAACATGTCGGGCAGGGTAATACCCTCCTTGCTCTGCGGTGTCAGCGGAATGTATACCAATTCACCGCCGTTTGCCTGGGCTGTGCGTGTCTGTCCGACATTCTCCAACATACCTATCAGATTCTGCGAGTCGGGAGTCTCATGACCGCCCCAGCTATAGCGGAAGCCCTCACCGATGTTGACGGCACTGACAGTGCCCACTGATTTGATGCGGCGGTCGCGCATAGCCGCAGCAACCATATAGCCGCCACCTGCACAAATACCAAGTCCGCCAATGCGGTTGTTGTCAACATAAGGGAGCGTCGTAAGGAAATCTACTGCCGCGCTGATGTCCTCCACGCGAATATAGGGATTTTCCATCTGCCTTGGCTCACCGCCACTCTCGCCCTGGAAAGAAGCATCGTAGGCTATGGTGACATAGCCTTGTCCAGCCAGCTGCTCAGCATAGGTGCCTGCGGTTTGTTCTTTCACTCCGCCTGCGGGATGGCAGACGACAATAGCGGGATATTGTCCATTCTCGTTGAAATTCTCGGGCAAAAACAGATTGCCCACCACCGTAATGTCACGGTTCTTAAATTCTACTCTTTTCATGTTTTTGTTATTTATAATGGTGAATATATAAATGGATAGCCTATCTGTTCTCGACAAAGTCCACTAACAGAATACGCTCGGCAAAGAGCCATTTGCCGTCTACCTTCTTAAATGTATCCTCATAGCGCATGTAAGCAACCATCAGCTTCTGGCTACCACCCTCTGTGTAATTCAGGTGATGGGCAATGCAATAAGTCTGTCCTTTTGCCTTCGTCGGGCTATAGCTATGCAGCGTGTGCTGGCCTACGAAGTGCATCGTGCGGTCGTAGGTGTTCAGGTTTTCAAACACGGGACGCAGACTCTCGCGCCCATTTAATGCATAGCTGGGTTCTGTGGCATGGCTGTCCATGAATACCACAAAGTGGGTGTCTTCGGTGAAAAGATTCATCTGCCCCTCGCAGTTACGCTGATCCGCACAGTAAGCGTATGCATCGACCAGTCCGCGTATCTCGCGGCGGTCCTGCTGTTCTTGAATGAATTGTTCTGTTGTCATAATGATATATTCAAAATTGTCTTATAGCTTAACTTCTTTGACTTCCTTAACTTCTTTCTCCTTTTACTCCATTCAGCACTTCGTCAGTTCTTCCTCCAAATCTAATAGCCCGGCCAGCACCAGCAGAATGAGATAAGCCACACGAATCCGATTGCTCAGCATTGTGAGCAACGAAATCAGAATGACCATCGAAACAGTGAAAATCGCTCCGTGTTCTATCATAATCTTTCCTTAACAGGAACCTACTTCTTCAATTGCTGCATTTCATAAATTTGCTTCATCAGCAGTTTCTTGGGAATAAAATGTGTCATGTTGGTGAAAATCTTCTGCATGAAGGTCAGATCTCCCGTAACAGTCATCTTGCCCTGCATCATGCCCACGAATCCTGCCTTGGCAACAATGGCGGGCGAAACCATGTGCTCGAAAAGTTTGGTGTTCTGCATGTCACTGGCACGGGTGAAACCGCTGTCCATAGCGCCAGGCAACAACGTCGTAACTGTGACACCTGTACCCTTAGTCTCATACCAGATGGCATTGGAAAGTGAAGTGACGTAGGCTTTGGAGGCATAATAAACGGCCTGCAACGGGCCAGGCATTTCGCCAGCGGGAGAAGACACGTTCAGAATTCGCCCATGACCACGGCTGACGAACTCGGGCAGGTACAGTTTCGTAAGTTTGGTCAGGGCTACAATATCCACGTTAATCATCATCATCTCCTGCTCTATAGGACGCTCGGCAAACGTACCGCGCCCTCCGAAGCCAGCATTATTAATAAGGTACTCTATTTCAATACCTGCTTTTTTGACCTCGAAATAGATCTCTGCCGGTGCATCTGCCTGTGAGAGGTCTTTGCCGATGACCATCACCTGAATTCCGTAAGCCTTTTCCAGTTCGGCTTTCAACTCTTCCATCTTACCGATGCTTCGTGCCACCAGCACGAGGTTGTCGCCGTTAGCGGCGTGCAGTCGGGCCAGTTCCATGCCTAATCCGCTGGATGCACCCGTTATGAGTGCCGTTTTGTTTGTCTTGTTCATATCTTCATTGACTTATTTCCGGGTGCAAAGGTACGGCAAAATGCGCAACATCGCCGTGGATATTGCGCCAACCATGTGGCAGATCGCGCCAAAATAATTATGCTTCTGTAGTGCCAATAGACAAACTTAGGTAGCCTGTCGAGGGACAGAAAGATGCTAGCACAACAAGAAGGGTCATATCAAAGTAAGGTCGAGCGTAAAAAAGCCTGGAAATGTTTGGTAAATCCAAATAAATTAAATAAATTTGCTATTGACGAAGAAGCCCAAGCGAAGTGAGGAATTAATCAATCAAAACATAATACGGATAAATATGGAAAAAGAGAATTTGAAGGAGATATATCTTGCCGGAGGATGCTTCTGGGGCACCGAGCATTATTTCAAGCAGATTGATGGAGTGGTGGACACAGAGGTTGGCTTTGCCAATGGCAGAACGGAGAACCCGACTTACAAAGAGGTATGCACCGACAAGACCGGCTTTGCTGAGACCGTCCATGTCACGTACGATCCCGCAAAGGTTTCATTGAAGTTCCTGTTGGAGATGTATTTCAAAGCCATCGATCCAACCAGTATTAACCGCCAGGGCCACGACACGGGGACGCAGTACCGCACCGGTGTCTATTACACCGACAAGGATGACGAGAAGATTATAAACGAGGTCTTTGCCGAAGAGCAGAAGCACATCAACGGAAAGATTGCCGTTGAGAACCAGCCTTTACGTAACTTCTACAAGGCGGAGGATTACCATCAGGATTATCTCGACAAGAATCCCGACGGCTACTGCCATCTGCCGCAAAGCTTGTTTGAGTTTGCGCGTAAGGCAAAGGACACAAAGAAGTGATACTCAATAAAACTGTATCGAGATGAAGAAGAATATATTACTGACGATGTTGCTTCTGATGGCAACAATGGCTTTCGCAGCCTGCACTGGGAAGAAGGGAAGTACTGTACAAAAGAGCGCTGCTGCCCAGACAGACACATTCAAGACCCGGAGCGGCAAGAAGATTATCTTTACCGCCATCAAACATGGCAGCATCCGCATCACGTTTGACGGTCGTGAGATAGAAGTGGACCCGGTGCGTGGCTTGAAGCCGACGACGGATTATAGCACCTATCCCAAAGCTGACTACATCTTCGTGACACATGAGCACTTTGATCACTGCGATACAGCAGCTATCCGTCAACTGGAGAAACCAACGACAGTAATCATTACGAATGCCAACTGTGCCAAAATCATCGGCAAGGGCAAGGTCATGCACAATGGCGACCATCTGCAGCTGGCTGATGACATCCGGGTGGATGCCGAGCCGGCGTACAACACCACTCCGGGCAAAGAGAAATATCATCCCAAAGGCAGGGACAACGGTTTCATATTGACTCTTGACGGTTTCCGTGTATATATCTCCGGCGATACCGAGGATATTCCAGAGATGCGGAACATCAAAAACATTGACGTGGCATTCCTCTCCACCAACCAGCCGTTCACCATGACCCCTGAGCAGACAGTGCGAGCCGCCAAGCTCATCAAGCCCAAGGTACTCTTCCCTTATCATTACTCAGATACTCCCATTCAGAAGGTTGCCGACCTGCTCAAAGGAACCGGCATCGAAGTGAGAATAAGGAATTACCAATAATATAATTGATAGCTATTATGATTGACGAAATACTGGAGAACAACCGCCGCTTTGTTGCCGGTAAGGGCTACGAGAAGCATATCACCGATGGCAAGCCGTCAGGCAAGACGCTTATTGTCACGTGTATGGACACTCGTCTGAGTGTGATGCTGCCTGAGGCATTAGGCATCAAGAATGGCGAGGTGAAGATGGTTAAGGTGGCAGGCGGCGTCATCCTCGACGACTACGACGCTGTCATGCGGTCTATCATCGTGGGCATCTATGAGCTGGGCATTGAGGAGATCATGCTCATCCACCATACCGATTGCGGTGCCGGAAAGATGACCGGCGAGCACATGGAGTATCTGATTCGAGAGCGGATTGCCGCTGACAAGGTAGCGGAAGTGGAAAAACACATCGACCTCCGCCAGTGGCTTGACGGTTTTGGCGACACGGAAAAAAGCGTGCGGGCGACAATGCGACGGGTGAAGAACCATCCGCTCGTTCCCGACAACATCATTGTCCGCGGTTTTATCATCGACTCCACAACAGGAGCGCTCACCGAGATAGGAGAGTAAAGTCAAAGAAGTGCCACTGTTGTCAGCAAAGTGTAAATATTTTAAGCATTGCTGACAATGATGGCACGTTTTGTCACCAATTGTTTATAGGCACGGATATTGCATTGATGGTTAGTGAAGTTCGGCCGTCGGACGAGGGCAACGAAAGGAACCTAAGGACGATGGATGAACCGAGGATAAATAAAGAATTAATTGATAATTAGGAGGTTTTGACTTATGATGTATCCAGTTTTAAGAGACATGAACAATTGGCTTGACAATGATTTCGATGACATGTTGAACACAAGTTGGATGCCGCGCGTAAATGTCACAGCACCTGCTATCAATGTCAAGGAAAACGACAAGGCTTACGAAGTTGAGCTTGCAGCTCCTGGCACCACGAAGGATGACTTCAAGGTGAACGTCGACAAGGATGGCAATCTGACCATCAAGATGGAGCACAAGGACGAAAAGAAGGACGAGAACAAGAAGGAGCATTATCTGCGCCGCGAGTTCTCATACAGCAATTACGAGCAGGCTCTGACGCTGCCTGAGGATGTTGAGAAAGATAAGATTGAGGCAAAGGTTAATAACGGTGTGCTTCATATCACACTTCCTCGCACTCAGAAAGCTGAGAAGGAGACAAAACGCATTGAGGTCGCATAACCCCGGCGTTGCTGCTGAGTGGTATTACAGGGACTGTTCTCTTCATGGGGAGCAGTCCTTTTTTTGTTTCTACAACATAATCTCCTATATGCCGCCCTTTTTCCGGCGGGCGACTTCTTGAATAAGGGAGCCGCCTTTTTGTTTGACTGGCATGTATATCGGCTAACGGGTGTAAGTCCTTAACAGCCCCCCAGTAGTGGGAACTGTCTAGCCAGAGAGACAAGGATTTGTTATTAAGATGATGTCTCAATTCTCAATTTGAATGCTACAATGTTATGTATACAAGATCTCAACTGAGTTCTTGATTCATTAATTCCTTAATCTTTTCTGCGTACATCTCGCCAGTATACGATGGGTCTAAACAATGTTCCTTTATTGGCATATCTAGTATTTTTTGATATTTTCTACAAACCTCAATATCAAAATATTTTTTCCACGAGTCACTATGA
>Ga0256406_1002701_pt1 | contig 24181 bp, 19 predicted proteins | sample RumenRJG_03DNA_FD_185986 | JGI IMG/M metagenome (GOLD analysis project Ga0256406, IMG submission 185986) | Bovine rumen microbial communities from Lethbridge, Alberta, Canada - RJG_03 | ecosystem: Host-associated > Mammals > Digestive system > Stomach > Rumen | place: Canada: Alberta | collected...
TTGAAAATAAACGTGAGATAATTAACACCAACAAATATATTCAGTTAGAAATACCCTTCGACGAATGGTAAGTTACAATCAGTAAGCAAAGCCGAATGTTAAAGGATTTAAGTGGACACTAGTGAATTGGTTTCTCGAATTGTAATTTGAATTCTTATTACAAAATCATGTCGTGGAAATAAACCAATCTAGATGTTAAAATCATTAAAATGTCAAGAAAACAACAGTGATTTTGCAGGAAAAAACGGGCTGATTTGCAAAAGCATATGTTTTACAAGGTAAAAGCATATGTTTTACCTCGCAAATGTACTACACTTACAACGCAAGTAAGCCTTACTTTTAGGGCTAAAATGGGCAACATTTTGGTCGTTAAAAACAGTCTTTCGGGTAACGTATTGACTATCAATAAAATACAAAACGGCCATATTTCCCGTATTTGACACTGTGATAGGTCGTCGTTCAGAATAATCGAAATATGAAGGGGTTAAATTGTCAGATAGTTTTACATATTATCATGTGTGTAAGCAAGTTTTAGTGCTAGTGTATAATGGTTTGGGGGAAAGTGATTTTTAGCTTGAAATTAGCTATTAAATGCTCTGAAGGTGAGCTGAAATTGACACAACTAACTGGCCCCTTAGTAACTATTTCATGGTATTTTAGTTGAGTGATAAGATAAAAGACAAAAAATAAAGGGCCGTAGATTTTATTGTTTCCATCTACAGTCCTTTATTAATGCGGAAAGAGGGGGATTCGAACCCCCGAAACGCTTTAGGCGTTTACACGCTTTCCAGGCGTGCCTCTTCAACCACTCGAGCATCTTTCCCTTTCTGGTTGAAATCGCTATTGTTTCGATTTGCGGGTGCAAAATTATGTAATAAATTTCATAAACGTGGAAAAAATCATTAATTTTAATGTTCTTTAGCAGTCTTTGCTGTCCACTACAAATAAGGTTAAATTGTTTTTTGTAGACTTTTTATTGAGTAACTTTTATTACTTTTGCAAGGAAATATAACCTTTAATTATGAAGAAGATATTAATTCTTATACTTGCAGTCATCCCAATGATTGCATCAGCACAGTCGACGCTGACTCCTCAGGAGCAGCTGGAGCAGGCTCAGAAACAGTTGGAAGAGGCACAGAAAGCTCTTGATGTAGCAAGGGCCAATGCAGCACGTGCCGCTGAGGAAGCAAAAGCCAAGGCAAGGGAAGAGGCTGAGGCCAAGGCTAAGGCGGAGGCAGAAGCAAAAGCTGCGGCGGAAGCTAAGGCTAAGGCGGACGCTGAGGCAAAGGAAAAAGCTGCTGAGATACAGAAAAAGATACAGGATCTGAAGCGCCAGACGGAAGAGCTGGAGCAGCAGGCGGCAATCCTTGATGGTAAGGTCGTAGAGCCTTCGTCAGCGGATAAAGCACAATCTTACGAACAGCTTTCTTCAAAAAACCAGAAAGAAGTCGGTAATGCTGGCAATAAGAAGTTAAAGACACGTTTGTCGCCAGTTGACGACGATGACGCTGATGATAATAATGAAGAGAAGTACCTTGTTGCCGATGCTGTTCCAGTCGTAGACGGAAAGGTTGAATGGACGACAACTATAAACGCTCCAGGAAGAGATGCCGGTTACTTGTATTCCGTTTCTAAGGATTACCTCAGCCAGCTTGTCTCGGATAAATTACAGTTGCCGGGAAGCCAGGTGGTAGTCAAGGACTCTGTTCATCATTCCGTGGCTGCCTTTGTTCACGAATGGTTAGTCTTCCGCAACTCTGCGTTGTCCCTTGACCGTTCAGAGATTTTCTATCTCTTGGAGATAAGCTGTTCTGATGGTAAGGCAACAGCTACGATGAGCCGTGTGAAGTATAAGTATGCCACACAGGGAAAGTCAGAAACCTATCTTGCAGAGAAATGGATTACCGATAAGGAGGCCGTGAACAAAAAGCACACCCGTCTGTATCCTATCAGCGGCAAGTTCCGTCGTAAGACCATCGACCGTAAGGATGAGATTTTTGAGACACTCCGTGAGGCCCTTCAGTAATTTCTAACACAGCGACTTTTTATGGAACCATCAAGACATCACCGTTTCAAAGAACTTAATGACGGTAAGGACCAGTTCCTCATGGTCCGACAGATACTTAATTTGATTTTCATGATTGGCGCCGTCATAGGTGTCATCATCTTTCTAACAGGTAACAATACCGTTGGCACTATCGTCATTCTTGCGTCAATGGTGTTTAAAATAGCAGAGTGCGGATTCCGCTTCTTCGGATAAAGTTATCCGGGGCGGAGTTCGGCTTAATAAAAGATTGTTTTCAAGCAAATGAAGAGACACTTCCTTCTGACAATGCTTCTGTTTGCATTAACCTTGGGAGCCAGGGCACAGGTTAACGACAATGACTTTAACGCTACTGACGACGGACAGTTCTCTGCCGACGGCTATCAGCGTAATCGTAACTTCGGACGGTCTGATTCCATCCAAAGCCAGCATAAGGATATACCGCGTGGCCTTAAAGTGTGGACTATAGACGACCGTTTCGGTGATAGGAAGGCCGCAGTGCCCGACACTTTGTCGGAAATGTTTATGAACAGCATCTTCACCACAGGCTATCATGGTGAATATAATACATTGGGCAATGTCGGGTCTCCACGTATTAACAGGATATTCATAGATAGGGCTGCTACATCCCATTTTGCATTCCTAGACCCCTATGACTTCTTCATCGTTCAGCCGTCTCAGTTCAAATTTACCTCCACTTACTCCCCAATAACAGTCATTGACTACAATACTTGTGGAAACCGAACCAATGGTGAGGATCATTTTCGTGCCCTTTTTGCCGTCAATGCCGGTAAGAGATGGGGCTTTGGATTTAAGTTCGACTATATCTATGGTCGTGGCTATTATACCAGTCAGAGTACCAGCCACTTTAATTATACTATGTGGGGCACATATCTTGGTGAGCGTTATCAGGCCCATCTGCTTATGTCGACGAACCATCAGAAGATAGCTGAGAACGGCGGTATCACTAACGATGCATATATCTCACATCCGGAGCGTTTCAACGAGACTTATTCAGCTGAGGAGGTGCCTACGATCTTTGAGCGAAACTGGAACCGTAATGATAATCAGCATGTCTTCTTTAACCATCGTTACAGTTTTGGCTTCAACCGTAAGGTGCCGATGACAAAGGAAGAAATAGAAGCCCGTAAGTTTGCTTTGAAGAGTGCGGCGGAGAAGAAAGAGCAAGATGCTATGGCCCGTGCCCGTAAAGAGGCTGAGAAGAATGGTGATGAGTTTGATGAGGCCGAATATAAGGCGGAACAGAAGCGTAAAGCTGAAATGGCACGTCCTGACGGTGCTAAAACTGATGCCGAGAAAGCCGATACTGTTTGGATGAAGGATGAGTATGTGCCGGTAACGAGTTTTGTTCATACCGTTCAACTCGACAATTTCCGTCGTATCTATGAAGCTTATGAGACTCCAGCCTCATATTATCTCTCTGATTATTATACCCCAACGACATTTAGTGGTGATTCTATCTATGATAAGAGTAAATGCTGGCAGTTGCGTAACACAGTGGGTGTGGCCCTTCTTGAAGGGTTCAACAAATGGGCTAAGGCAGGCTTGAAAGCCTTCGCTTCATATACTATGCGTCACTACACCTTACCGAAACTCGGTGAAGATAATGTCATGCGGCTCAGTGGATATAACGAGAAGGAACTCTCGGTTGGCGCGCAGTTGCTTAAGACACAAGGCCGCGTGGTACATTATGATGTCAGTGGAGAGTTTTGGATAGGCAATGGAAAGACAGGACAGTTCCATGTTGATGCCAACGCCGATCTTAATGTGCCTCTGTTTGGCGATACACTGCAAGTGCTTGCTAATGCATTCGTACACCGTGACGAGCCATACTTTCTTGACAACACATACCACTCCCGGCATGCGTGGTGGGATGAGAACTTTGATGCTCAGTACCATTCCCGTTTATTGGGAGAACTGTCGCTAAAAAAGTTCGGTACCACTTTACGTGTAGGTTATGACAACATAAAGAACTATATCTATCTTGCACATCAGTATAACCTTACTGAGAGCGGTACAGACTATCAGATTCAAGGATACCAGGTAGGTATGCGCCAGCATAGTGGGGCCATCAGTGTCATCACTGCTCAACTCAGGCAGAAGCTTATGTTTTGGCGCTTGCTTCATTGGGATAACGAGTTTACCTTCCAGAAGTCGAGCAATGACGATGTGCTCCCAGTGCCGTCGCTTAATGTATACAGCAATCTGTATATCAGATTCAAGATTGCCCGTGTGCTGAATTGCGACTTTGGTGCCGATGTGCGTTACTTCACAAAGTACTATGCACCGGAGTACAGTCCATATATGGGGCAGTATGCTGTTGATGAAAACTCCTCAAACCGTGTGAAGGTAGGCAACTATCCTGTGGTGAATGTTTATGCTAACTTCCTGCTTCAGCACACCCGTTTCTTCATCATGCTCTCGCACGTGAACAGTTCTAACGGAGATTATTTCTTTACGCCGCACTATCCTTTGAACCAGCGTGTGCTAAGGTTCGGGCTTAGTTGGAATTTCTTTAATTAATATAATGATATCTGAAGACGACAATATAAAGACAAATTCTCTTGAGGCATGGGTGCTGGCCGCCCGTCCCAAGACGCTTACCGGTGCCTCCGTGCCGGTAATGATTGGTGTTGCCCTTGCCATAAAGACAGCAGGGTGGGGGAATATAGGCATTATCCCTGTAGTCCTTTGCTTTCTTTTTGCTTTTATGATGCAGATAGATTCTAATCTTATTAACGACTATTTCGACTGCATCCATGGGAATGACGACAGTGCCACGAGACTTGGTCCTAAGCGGGCATGTGCGGAGGGATGGATTACGTTGCCGGTGATGCGTCGTGGCCTTGTTATTGTAAGTGCCGTGGCATGTCTTATTGGTCTGCCGCTGATATGGTTCGGCGGATGGGAGATGGTAATGGTCGGCGCGGTATGCGTGCTTTTCGCGTTTCTCTACACTACTTTCTTTTCATATCGTGGATTAGGCGATGCCCTTGTGCTGGTCTTCTTCGGTATCGTTCCCGTCTACTTTACATGGTATGTATGCATACCCCAGGCTTTACAGTATTTCAATATCTTCGTCCTTCTTGCAGGTGTGGCCTGCGGCCTTGTTATTGATACTCTCCTTCTGGTTAATAACTACCGTGACAGAGACAATGACAGGGCAGATGGAAAGATAACCCTGGTGGTGCGCATAGGTGAGCGGCGCACAGAACAGCTCTATCTTTATTTGCCTAATGTGGCAGAGATTATCCTCTTTACTATCGTTTTGCTCAATGGCTCGAAACCTTTCCTAAGTGCTGCCATTTTCGTTGTACTTTCTGTCTTGTACTTCATTCCGCATACAAAGACAACCAATAAGCTTGTTGCCATCAATCGTGGAAAGGCTCTTAATATGGTTCTCGGAATGACAGCCCGTGATATGTTTATCTTTGGCGTTGTGACGGCTATACAGATAATCCTTCTTTATAATCCGGTATAAGATTGGTATGCAGCAGAAATTGAATTTGGAGATAATGACCTTTGTGGAGAGGGAAATCCTTCCACGGTACAATGCTTTTGGCAAGAGTCATGGCTTGCAGCATGTGCAACATGTGATAAAGAATTCCCTCGAGCTTGTGCCCTTGACTGGTGCCGATATCAATATGGTGTATGTTACAGCCGCTTACCATGACCTGGGGATGGAGGGACCGCGTGCCATCCATCATCTGACGAGTGGTAAGATACTGCAGTCGGATGTGAGGCTGCGACGATGGTTCTCACAGGAACAGATAAAGATTATGAAGGAGGCTGTTGAAGACCATCGTGCTTCGTCCTCCCGCCAACCACGAAGTATCTATGGGAAGATTGTAGCAGAGGCCGACAGAGACTTAGACCCTGAAACTGTTTTTACCCGTGCAATCCAGTATGGTTTGGAAAATTATCCGGAGAAGAATAAGGAAGAGCAGTGGAAACGCTTTCTTCAACATATGAGGGAGAAGTATTCCGTTTCGGGATATATAAGACTTTGGATACCCAACAGTCCGAATTCCATGCGCCTGCGTAAGATACAGAATATGATTGAGAATACACCCGAGCTAATGGAAATCTTCGACCGAATTTACGATAAGGGAAAAAAATAATAATGCACTACTCATTGAGTTGTGCTTCTATTACACATTTATATATAATTTAGTTTACTATGACAAAAGAAGAACTTATGCGAAGGGCTATTGCCCTGTCTGTGGATAGTGTGAAAAACGGCGGGGGACCCTTTGGAGCTGTAGTAGCCAAAGAGGGCGAGATTATCGCTGAAGGCAGCAATAGTGTTACCATTGACAATGATCCCACGGCACATGCGGAGGTAAACACTATTAGGAAAGCATGTAGAAAACTTGGTACCTTTGACCTTTCAGGTTGTGAGATTTACACATCCTGCGAGCCGTGCCCTATGTGTTTCGGTGCAATCTATTGGGCACATCTCGACAAGATTTATTATGCCAATGACCGTCGTGATGCTGCTGAGATAGGTTTCGATGACGACTTTATTTATAAGGAGATAGCCGTTGACCCATACCGTCGTAGGAAGCCCTCAGAGATACTTCTTCGTGATGAGGCCATACGGGCTTTCCAGATGTGGCAGCAGAAGACAGATAAAAAGGCATACTAACCTTGGTTAGTATGCCTTTTTTAGCTAATCAATATTTTCTTATTGTTGACTGAGAGCCATGGTCAAGTACCGTCAGCCTCGTCGTATTTATGTTTATATGAACAGTCGTCCTATCTGGAAGACCACAGCACTGACTATCCAGGCCAGACAAGTAGTGTAACATGCTGTGAAGATAGCCCATTTCCATTTTCCCGTTTCTCCCTTTATAGCTGCTACCGTAGCAATACATGGGAAGTACAGCAGTACAAAGAGAAGGAAGCAGAATGCAGTGAGGGTCGCTATAGGTCCGGCCTGGTCATAGGTTATACCGTGTATCTTCGCGACATCACCCTGCATCTCATGGCGAAGACGCTCGTATTTGCCACCTTCGTCGTTGTAGCTGTTGTCATCGGAGAAGCTCTCGTCGTTGCTGTAGAGAACACCCATCGTTGAGGCAACTATCTCCTTTGCTCCGACTCCTGCGACAAGTCCCACATCCTGTCGCCAGCTGAAGCCCTGCGGCTTAAAGACAGGCGAGATGGCCTTTCCTATATGCCCCAGATAGCTCTGCTCCTGCTGTTGCATCTTTGGCAGACTGTCGTTGTGAGGGAAATAGCCGAGGGCCCAGACGATGATTGTTGCCACAAGGATTATGCCTCCCATTTTCTTGAGATACTGCTTACCTTTTTCCCATGTATGGCGAGCAAGGGCTTTGCCGGTAGGGAAGCGGTATGGCGGCAGCTCCATTACAAATGGAGTGTCCTCACCTTTTATTAGGAATTTGGTGAAGAGGCGTGCCATAAGGACAGCCATGAGAATACCTATAAGGTAAAGACTCATCATGACAAGGCTTTGTATCTTCACAGAGAAGAATGTGCCTATAATCATAATGTATATCGGTATGCGCGCCTCACAGCTCATGAGCGGAAGGATAAGCATCGTCACGAGGCGTGAGCGGTGGCTCTCTATAGTCCTTGTCGACATGATTGCAGGCACGTTACATCCGAAGCCCATGATAAGAGGAATGAATGACTTACCGTGAAGTCCCATCTTATGCATCAGCTTGTCCATGATGAATGCAGCACGTGCCATGTATCCGCTATCTTCCATGAAGGATATGAAGAAGTAGAGGATAAGAATCTGCGGAATGAACACTATCACAGAACCCACGCCGCCAATGACACCGTCAACGAGCATAGCCTTCACAGGTCCCTCCGGCATCAAGTTTCCAATCTCCTCACCAATCCAGTCAACGAGAGCTTGAATCCAATCCATAGGATACTGCCCGAGGACAAACGTCGCGGTGAACATGATGAAGAGCACAATGAGGAATATAGGGAATCCCAGCCAACGGCTTGTCAGTAAAGCGTCCATGACATGCGTGAGTTGATATGTGTCTTTCTTGTGCCCTGTCTTGTAACCGGCCTCCTCCAAGGCTCCATGGATAAAACCGTATTTGGCGTCCATGATGGCTGTCTCGCTGTCCTGATGTGTTTCTTCCTTCACACGTTCTGCGGCTTCGTCGCGGTGCCTGAGAATCTCGTCAGCATCGGGGAACTGCTTGATATAGTTCTCAATGTCCTTATCGTGTTCAAGGAGTTTTATTGCAAGATAACGAGTGGAGAACTTCTGCCGTACATCAAGTTCTTCTTTCAGGTGCTCCTGCATGTTCTTTATGCCGTTCTCAATTTCATGTCCGTGATTGATATGTATGTGGCGAAAATGCAGACACTTGTCTTCTGTACCCTCATAGGTCTCTATGACGGTATGGAAGAGGTCCTTCACTCCTTTTCCCGATTTGAACACGGTGGGAACCATTGGAACGCCGAAGAGCTCTGAAAGCTTGTTCAAATTGCATTTGTCGCCGCGTTCCATTGTCTCGTCAAACATGTTCAGAGCCACTACCATACGCACGTGCATGTCGATGAGCTGGGTGGTCAGATAGAGGTTGCGTTCGAGGTTCGAGGCATCAATGACATTAATGACGATGTCTGGGGTCTTCTCCACTAACTGTTTGCGGACATACAACTCCTCAGGGCTGTAGGCAGAGAGGCTGTATGTGCCCGGGAGATCGACGAGCTCAAAGTGATAACCTTCATAATCGGCATATCCGGACTTGGCATCCACGGTTACACCGGAGTAGTTGCCAACACGCTCATGAGAACCGGATGCATAGTTGAAAAGTGAGGTCTTACCACAGTTCGGATTGCCTACGAGTGCCACACGAATGGTCTTGCGTTGTTTTGATGCTGCATCCTCCATTTCCTGTGGGGTCAGGGGCTGTTCATCCGGATCATCGTCGTCAACCTCTATGCTAGGATTGAGTTTCTCGTGTTTCTCAATTTTGCGGGCATCCTCAAACGATATGACATCTATGAGCTCCGCCTCACTGTGGCGCAGACTGACCTCATATCCCATTATCCTGTATTTCACTGGGTCCTTGAGAGGAGCATTCAGTAACACTTCTATCTCCTTGCCCTTTATGAACCCCATCTCTATGATCCGTTTGCGGAATCCTCCGTGTCCATTGACCTTAACGATAATTGCTTTGTCGCCGGTCTTCAGTTCTGATAGTTTCATTGTAGCTTTTCTTTATTTTTGTGCAAAAGTACAAATAAATCTGTTCACCTGAGTTGCATTTTTCTCTTTTATGCGCTTGGCAACTGATAATTACCTATAAATAATGATAGTGTCGACATCGCTTCTACATATTTCTTATTAGCATGAGCAAAGTCCATAAAGAACATCGTTTTCTTATTTGATGAAAACGAAAACAGGGGACCTGTGCCTGCATAGGCACTTGTCCCCTGTATTTTATGCTTTTCGTTAGGCTTTATGAAGCCATTTTACGATGGTTGTCGTTTATGCTGCTGTTGCAATCCAATTGTAGATGCAGGAGCAGATACCAAAGAGAAGAATGCCCGTTGTGCACAGTGCGAGGGCAAACTTAGTGTTTCCGTCAGACTGGAATGTGGGCAGAGGGTTGTCGCTATGCTTGATGTACATAGCCTTTACGATCTTCAGATAGTAGTAAAGGCTTACTACGGTATTAAGCAATGCGATGAACACTACTGCGTATCCCCATGCTCCGAGGGTAGTGTGGATGTCAGAACCTTCCACTCCGGCCATGAACACGAAGAACTTCGAGAACATTCCTGCGAACGGAGGTATACCACCGAGTGAGAACATGGCAAGGGTCATAAGGAACGACAGCTTCGGATTGGTCTTGTAGAAGCCGTTGTAGTCGTCGATGTTAGTCTTGCCACCATTGTTCTGCTCAACGACAGCAATGATGGAGAAGACGGCCATGTTGGCTACGACATAGATGAGAACGTAATAGCTCAGTGCTGTTACCGATGTCTCCCAGCTGTTGCCGATAGCGGCCAGCATGATGTATCCGGCCTGTGATATGGAGCTGAACGCCATGAAGCGTTTCAGCTCACCCTGACGGATAGCGAAGAGGTTGGCCACCGTGATACTCAGCACTACGACAATCATCAGAAGGACGTGCCAGTACTGGCTCATCGGAAGGAAGACGTGGAAGAGTATCGACAGCAACGTGAATGCGGCTGCACCCTTAGAGATAACGCTCAGATAACCTGTGACGGTTGTAGGAGCACCCTGATAGGTGTCGGCAGTCCAGAAGTGGAATGGCACGAGAGAAATCTTGAAGCCGAGTCCACTGAAGAAGAATACAAGTCCCATGACAGGGAGAAGCATCTTCGAAGTGTCGGCCTGTCCAAAGATACCAAACACAGCCTTGCATACATCGTTGAAGTAGAGTGTTCCGCATGCACCATAGATAAAGCTGATGCCATAGAGCATCACTCCGCTGGAGAATGTGGCGGTGAGGATAAACTTAGCAGCTCCCTCAGCACTGTCGTTGCGTTTGATGTCGAAAGCCACCATTGTTGCCAATGGCACGCTGGCCATTTCGAGCCCGAGGAAGAACATCAGGAAGTTCCCGGCGCTCATCATGACAAACATACCGAGTAGGGTAGAAGTGAGGAGCATATAGAACTCTCCTTCTTTCCCACTCTTCTCAGCCCAGGCGCGGCTCTGGATAACGACGATTGTCGACCCGAGGGCGAGGATAGCCTTCATGACATTGACTGCTGTCGAGGTAACATACATATCGCCGAATGCACTTACCGGCTTCAGTGGCAGCAAGCATACTACTGTCAGTGCGAAGAACATTGCGCTAACAAGTGGGTTCATCCACTTGCGCTGAGGTGTCTTCGCTGATGCGAAATCTGCTACAAATGTGATGATGAGGATAGCAGTGAGCACTGCCTCCGGTATCATCTTTAAGAAATCTGTATAGTTCATTTTTCCTTGTTTTATTGTGTGTCGGGTGTTGCCACCCGTCACCTCTCTCCTACATATTAGCCAGTGCTGAGACAGCCGGCGCGTTAGCGATTATAGTGCGGAAAATAGGAGCTACGGCATTTGCTATGATGTCCTGGAAGAACAGTGGGCAGAGGCCGAGTCCAGCAACACAGAAGATTAGTCCGCCAATGGCGAGGCGCTCGTCCCATGTGGCATCGTGCAGCTTGTAGAACTCCTGGTTAGGAACCTTCTGGTAAAGGATTTTACCAACGACACGGAGGATGTATACTGCCGTGATTACGATAGAGGTACAAGCGATGATTGTTGCCACGCGGTGGAAGATACCTGCGTTCTGGAAAGAACCTACGAAGATGGTCATCTCTGCCACGAAACCTGAGAAGCCCGGAAGGCCGAGGTTGGCGAGACCTGCCACTACGTATGCCACAGCAAGGAATGGAATGATTTTCATCAGTCCCCCGAGCTCACGAACATCACGTGTACCGCAACGGTGGTATATCATACCGATGCAGGCAAAGAAGAGCGCCGTCATAAGACCGTGTGAGAGCATCTGGAGGATAGCACCCGTGATGGCTGTCTGTGTCATCATCAGAAGTGCGAAGAGCACCATACCACAGTGTGAGACCGATGAGTAAGCGTTGATGTACTTAAGGTCGGTTTGCACGCAAGCTGATAGAGCGCCGTAAACCACCGATATGCAAGTCAGCACGAGGAAGAGAGGAGCCCAGTGTGCGAGTCCGTCAGGCATGATGAACATAGCTATGCGCAGGCATCCATATCCTCCGAGCTTCATAAGCACTCCGGCATGGAGCATTGACACAGCTGTTGGGGCACTGGCATGTCCGTCAGGAGACCATGTGTGGAATGGGAAGAGAGCACCGAGGACTCCGAAGCCGATGAATACGAAGGGGAAGAACACCCTCTGCGCTGTCTCGTCCATGTGCATTGTCGCAAGTTTAGAGACATCCATCGTCGTTGCACCGGTGAAGTAGTAGATACCCAGGATACCGAGGATGAGCAGTGATGAACCTCCCATGAGCATCAGTGTCAGCTTCATGGCACTGTACTCTTTCGGTCCTGTTCCCCAGACACCGATAAGAAGGTACATCGGGATAAGTGCAACCTCATAGAACATGAACATGGTGAACATGTCTGTAGAGATGAAGAAGCCGAATACACCTGAAGCCAGAAGCACGAACCATAGGAAGTACTCCTTCTTCATCGGTTCCAACTGCCATGACGCGAATGTTCCTGTGAACACGATAACGGCACTCAGAAGAATCATAACTGTGGAGATACCGTCGACACCGACGGCGAAGTCGATGTGTAGCGGTGCGAACCAAGTTACACTGTTTGCCAACAGCATGGCATCAGTATTACCTGCATTGCGCTGCTGGACAAAATATATTGTCAGCCAGATGGAAGCGGCGAGAAGAATTGTTGCTCCCGTTGCCATCACACCACGAACCTGATTGTCATTTCTTGCCATCCAAAGGCCGAAGAGCATCAGGACTGGAATAATCACGAAAATTGTTAATATCCAACTCATTGTGTTTTGTTTTGATGAGAGATGATTACGGTGAGGGACGCGCCTGTCACCTTGTCATCAGTCTTAAATCAAGCAAAGTAATACTAATGTTAATGCGACAGTACCTGTGATGAACCATACGGCATACTGGCGAACATCGCCGCTCTGCCAAGGCCTGATAGTCTCTCCAGCTTCGTTTGTGCCCCATGCCAGGAAGTTGAATGTTCCGTCAATGACATGACGGTCGAACCATGCGATAGGAATAGAGAAGCATCCGAAGACAATCTTATGTGTGAAGAACTGCCATGCATCATCAATATAGAAGCGGTTGAGCGCAGCCTTGTGGAGCTTCGGGAATGTTCTTTCCAGAGCGTCGGCGACAGGCTGTTTCTTACCGGCATACATCCATGTGGCAAGTGCGAAACCGATTGTTGCCACAGCAAGAGATACGAGAGCGGTAGGACCGAAGTTGAAATGCTGAAGCATAATTTCCTCTGGCTCACCGTCAAGAGTAACGAAGTGGCCAAACGGTATCCAACCAGCGACACATGAGATGGCGGCGAGGAACACCAGCGGCCCCCACATTACAAACGGCACTTCCTGTGGCTTACGGCGGTGCTCAGGGTCCTGCTCATAGTAGCTGTTACCCCAGAAGATAACATAGTAGAGGCGGAACATGTAGAACGCTGTCATTCCGCTGACAAGAGTCATGAACCATCCCAGGGCAGGAGCGAAGTGGAAACATGCGTCAACGATCTCATCCTTCGAGAAGAAGCCGGCCAGAGGCCAGAAGCCGCTGATGGCGATGGTTCCGATAAGGAAGCAGATGTTTGTTATTGGCATGTACTTATGCAGGCCACCCATATAATCCTTGAAGTTCGAGCCGATGATGACGATGATGGCACCGGAGCATAGGAATAGCAGGGCTTTGAACATAGCGTGAGTGAAGAGGTGGAACATGGAAGCCATGTAACCTACGCTGCCTTCTCCCGACATAGATGTAACTACTCCCAGAGCAACTATCATATATGCTATCTGCGATATGGTTGAGAACGCCAGACCTCGCTTGATATCACGCTGACAGCATGCCACAACAGCGGCATAGAAAGCTGTGAAAGCACCGATATATGCGATATAGTGCAAGGTGTGAGGAGCGTAGGCAAGCCAGATAGGCATCAGCGAGGCCACCTGATAGACACCGGCTACGACCATCGTGGCGGCATGGATAAGTGCACTGACAGGTGTCGGGCCTTCCATGGCATCGGGGAGCCAAATATGCAGTGGGAACATTGCCGACTTACCGGCACCACCGATGAACATCAGGAATAGAGCTGCCGGCAGGATGAATGCTGCACCAGGCAGTGCTGATGCCAGTTTCGGGTCAGCGGTGAGGTCGTAGTTGAATGTTCCTACATAGAAGCTGTAGAAGAGTATACCGATGAGGAAGAACAGATCGGCGAAACGTGTAACGATGAAAGCCTTCTTCGATGCGTGGACGGCAGCGTGCTTAGGATAGTAGAATCCGATAAGCAGATAAGAGCAGACACCCACGAGCTCCCAGAAGAGATACATCTGGAAGATGTTGGTAGCCACTACCAGTCCGAGCATCGACATTGTGAAGAGTGAGAGGAAAGCGTAGAAACGCTGGAAGCCCTTCTCATAACCTTCGGCTTTGTAGTTCTCATCACGCTCGGCCATATAGCCGAAGGAGTAGATGTGAACCATGAACGACACGGTGGTGATAACGATGAGCATCATCACCGAGATTGGTGTCAGCCGGAAGCCGATGTTGAAAGTGAGAAGCTCTGTGAAACGGAGCCATGTGAAGTTGAACACGGTGACGGTAGGGTAGAGGCCCTTTCCGCCGTCGAGCCTTCCGTTGACGACATGGAACATCTGTCCCATCTCGTTGTACTCTCCTGTGTAGAAGAAGTAATGGTAGGCTGTGTATAGGCTCAAGCCGAAAAGCACTGCCAAGACACAGGTGCCGATAATTCCGGCCACCTTCTTTGGCATCTTCATTCCCAGCAGTCCGAGCAGAAGAAAGCTCAGGAACGGGAGAAGTAGTATCAAAAATGCGTAATCAAACATAATTCTATATTTTGGCGTTTGGTGTGTTATGAGGGATTGTATTACTGTCGACTTTCTTTATGGTCATGGCAATGGAGTCTCCGTCATTCCACACCTGTCACCTGTTACCATTTCATGTTTTCAATACTGTTCACCTGATCGCTGTGGAAATGACGGTAAACATTAATTATTATAGCCAGAGCCACTGCTGTCTCTGCTGCGCTGACGCCTATGGAGAAGAGTGTGAAGAACATACCCTCGTAACCATTGGGATAGAGGAGACGGTTGAACGCCGCGAAGTTGATGTCGACACTGTTCAGCACCAGTTCTATGGAGATGAGCATTGCGACGAGGTTACGGCGTGTGACGAAGCCAAACACACCAATGAAGAACAGCAGTCCGCTGAGTATGAAAAAATATTCTATGTGTATCATTTCGTTTCCTCCTTGTCGTTATTGGTGTCACCCTTCTTTGTGTTCAGGATAACCAGACCACCGATGATGCAAGCCAGCAGGAAGAGGGAGATGAACTCGAATGGGAGCACATATCCGTATTTGTCGGCGCTCATCAGGGTAGTACCCAGAGTTTTCATATCCATCTCATTGGCAAGAGCGTCCTCTGTAACCACCTTCTGTATGAAGGCGTTCTTAAGCAGCACCACGACCACTGTGGCGAAGCCCACGAGAGCTATTGCTGCCGCCAGAATTGTTTTCTTGCCCAGCCATCGCTCGCAGAGTCCCTGAAGGGTGTTCTTGTTGACGAGCTGAATAGCGAAGATGTACATCATCGTTATACCGCCGGCATAGATGCTTATCTGTGCGGCACCGAGGAATGTATAGTCGAGAATGAAATAGAGTCCAGCTACCGCGAACAGTACAAAGAGCAGTGCCGTGGCGGAGCGCATGATACGCTTTGTTGTAACACAGAACACAGCAGAGGCCAGTATCACAACAGCGAGAATTATAAAAATAATTAACCTTGCCATGTCGCTTATTTTGTTTTAGTGTTGAATGTTCCTACTTCCCAGTCAGCGCCACCGTCAATGAGGTTAGGCAGTGAGCCGCCTTTGTAGACTTCCTTGTCGAGGTGGAGCACCAGCTTCGAGCGGTCGAAGACAGCGTTCTCGAAGTCGTTGACAAACTCTATGGCGTCGAAGTTGCAAGCGTTGACACAGAGCTCGCAGAACATGCAGTCGCCGAGGTCATACTGATAGTCGTCGAGGACCTTTCTCTTCTTTCCCGTCTCAGGGTCTGTCTCCATGTGTGAGGTGATCTTTATTGTCTCGTTAGGGCAAGCCTTCTCACACATCGTGCAGGCGGTGCACTTGTAGTCGCCGACCTTCAGTCCCCGTCTCTGTATCTGCGGGTCGTTGAGTTCATCCTCGGTAACTCGCTTGAAGACCAGCCGTCCACGGTGACGCTTGGCAACATGCAGCGTTGTCTTGCGGTTCTCTGGGTACTGCTCGGTAGTCTTTGGAGTGAAATACTCCTTCATCGTTACCTTCAGTCCTGTGGTGAGCGTCTTCAGGGCGCTCTTCACCTCACCGAAATATGATTGTTTCTTTTCTTCCATTTCTTTTGTTGATGTTGGGATCTTTTGGATGTCGGGATGTCTCTGTGCCGCTTAGCCCGTCAACATCCCGTTGTCCTCAATCTTCATCCATTAATAGTGAATGTTAATCCGAAGCTGACGCATACAACCATCAGCACTATGATGCAGAGCGACAGTGGCATGAGGTACTTCCATTCCAGCTTCAGTATCTGGTCGATGCGCAGGCGTGGGAACGTCCAGCGTATCCACATCAGCAGGAACACTACGACGAATGTCTTTCCAAGGAACCAGACGATGCCTGGTATGTAGTCCATAACATTGTCGAAAGCCTCTATACCTATATTTATAGGAGCCCATCCGCCGAGGAACACCGTTGTGGCTATTCCGCTGACGACGAAGAGGTTCAGGTACTCGGCAAGATAGAAGAAGCCGAAGCCCATACCGGAATACTCTGTATGGTAGCCGGCCGTAAGCTCACTCTCTGCCTCTGCCAGGTCGAACGGGCCACGGTTGGCCTCGGCGTTACCAGCTATGCAGAAGACGAGGAAGGCCAAGACAGCAGGGATATGCCCCTGGAAGATAAGCCACTGCCAAGGGCCTGTCTGCGCCTGAACGATACCCGATATCTGCATTGTTCCGGTGAGAATGACGGCTGCTATGAGGCACAGTCCCAGCGACATCTCGTAGGAGATGAGCTGCACTGCTCCACGCATTGCCGACACCACGGAGTACTTGTTGTTTGAGCCCCATCCAGCGAGGAAGATGCCCAGCACTCCTATGGAGCTGATGGCCGTGAGGAGGAAGATGCCGACATTGAAGTCAAGCACATTCCATCCTTGGCTCCACGGCAGGAATGAGAACGTACCCACCGAGGCTATGATGACCAGGAACGGTGCTATGCAGTACAGAAGCTTGTCGGCTTTGTCGACGAAGAATATCTCCTTGATGAGCATCTTCAGAACGTCGGCCAGTACCTGCAGTGTTCCCCATGGGCCCACACGCATAGGTCCTATACGGCACTGGAAGTAAGCGCAGACCTTGCGCTCCATAAAGATGAGGATGATGGCCAGCGTGGCATAGGCAGCGAGCACCAGTACGCCGACGATCACACACTCTATCAGGACAGTCCAGAAGTTCGACAGTCCGCAGGTCTCGCGGAGCAGTGAGTCGAACATCTGTGGTAATGTTGATAAAATATAATCTTTTTCCATTTTCTTTATCTGTCAAGGTCAGGGATTACGAAGTCTATAGAAGCGCCGGTAGCTATGAGGTCGGCAATCTTCTCACCGCGCAGCATCTTGTCGAAGGCGCCGGTAAGTGTGAGTCCCATAGGACGCATCTTCACACGGTAAGGGCTCTTGTCGCCACGGCTGTCGAGGTAAACGCCGAACTCTCCGGCACCACCCTCAACGGAGAACCACCACTGTCCTTCCGGAACCTTGATGATAGGCTTCTGCTTAATGTAGAACTCACCCTCCGGGATGTTGTCGATGAGGGCCTCAATGATGTTAAGGCTCTGGTACATCTCGTTGATGTGTATCATATAGCGGGTCATGGAGTCGCAGCCGGTGCCCGTAATCTCCTCCCACTTCACCTTGTCGTAGAGGTCGTACGGATGGTTCTTGCGAACATCGTTCTTCCATCCTGCGGCACGTCCTGCCGGACCGGTGACAGCATAGTTGATGCAGTCCGTGAGGTTCATATAGCCCACTCCCTCAAGACGCTGGTGTGTGATGACGTTGTCGCCGAAGACATCAAGATACTCCTGAATGAACGGACGCAGGTACTTGCAGAGCTTCTTTACGTTCTCCACGAAGTGCGGGTCGATGTCGGCCTGCAGTCCGCCTATTCTGTAGTAGTTTTGTATCAGACGCCCGCCGGTTGTCTCCTCCATGACGTTGAGCACCTGCTCACGGTCTCTCATGCAGTATAGGAATGCCGTCAGAGCCGAGAGGTCCTGGGCGCATGTGCCGAGGAACAGCAGGTGGTTGTCCAGACGCTGGAGCTCATCCATGATGGTACGGATGTAGTGTATGCGGTCGCTGAGCTCTATGCCCATGGCCTCCTCGATGACGCCAACGAGTGCATGGCGGTGGTGCATGGCGCAGAGATAGTTCAGACGGTCGGTGAGAGCCAGTGTCTGTGGGTATGTCATCGACTCCATCATCTTCTCCATACCGCGGTGAATATATCCCAGATGCGGATAGATACGCTTTATGGTCTCATCGTCGACGACGGTCTGCAAGCGGAGCACACCATGTGTCGACGGATGGTTAGGACCGAAGTTGATGACATAGTCATCGGGCTGGAACAGACGGTGCTTCTTCTCCACGAGCTGTCCGAGGTCGTTGAGCTCCCACTCCGAAGTCCATTCCGACTCCGGCTCGTCGGTCATAGGGAACTGGTTGTGCTCAGGACTCATGTCGTAGTCCTTGCGCAGAGGATAGCCCTCGAAGTCAGTGCGCAGGAACAGACGTCGCATGTCCGGGTGTCCAAGGAACTTTATTCCGAAGAAGTCGTAGACCTCACGCTCCAGCAAGTCAGCGGCACGCCATACATAGTATACAGACGGGATGACATAGTCGTCGCCGACCTGTTTTGCCATCTGCTTGACGCTGATGCGCTCATGTGTGTCGGTATTCTCAAGAAGATATATGCATCCGAGGCCTTCTTCCTTTCCGAAGTCCTCGCCGATAATGGTAACAAGGTAATCGAAGTGTTTCTCGTCCTTGAGCTTCGTCATCTCTTCCTTGAAGGTCTCGAAGCTGAATTCTTTAAATTCTAATTTCATCGTCTTACCTTATTATATATTAGTAGTTTCTGCCGGCTTGTCATTAGCCGTGTCCTTTATCTCGTACTTCGTTGTTCCCGGCTCAGCCTGGTCCAGTGCGTCGAGCTCCTTTCCGAGCTCCTCAACGTCCTTCTTGCTTGGCGACTGGCGGACGATGATAGGCTCCTTGTTGCCGATGACGGCACCGGAGAGGTTCTCGTTGCTGATGCCGTGGAGACCGCCAAGGCCGAGTGATAGCTCTTTCTCCTCCTTGGTCATCTTATGGTTCGCGCCGCCGAAGAACTTCTCCACCTTCACCTTACGCTGGAGCTGCATCATACCATAGAGGATAGCCTCCGGACGTGGAGGACATCCTGGTATGTACACGTCGACAGGCACTATCTCGTCGATGCCTCTCACCACGGAGTAGCTTTTCTTGAAAGGACCACCGGAGATGGTGCAGCCGCCGACAGCGACGACGTACTTCGGTTCGGCAATCTCATCGTAAAGGCGCTTGAAGACCGGAGCCATCTTGTTGGTGATTGTACCGGCGCACATGATGAGGTCGGCCTGACGGGCAGAGTTTCGTGTTACCTCGAAGCCGAAGCGCGAGAAGTCGTAACGTGCGCAGCCCACGGCCATGAACTCGATACCGCAGCATGATGTACCGAAGGTCAGCGACCACAGCGAGTTGGAGCGTCCCCAGTTGATAAGCTGGTCCAGGGAGCCCACGACGACATTCGTGCCGCCCTCGTTGAGTTCTTGTGCTATCTTTTCCAGCGTGTCGTTATCCTTGAACTCGTCATAGGGAATAGCCTTGATGGCTGGTTTTCTTACTTCCATTCAAGCGCTCCTTTCCGCCAGGCGTATGCCAAGCCCAGCACTAAAACTAACATAAAGAAACAGATAGAGAAAAGCATTGCCCCTCCGTAGTCTTTTGACAGAGAGCTGAATACAGTGGCCCACGGATAGAGGAACACTGTCTCAACATCAAACATCAGAAAGAGTACGGCGAACAGATAATAGCCTACGTGGGCTGGCATCCAAGACGTTCCACGCGTTGGAATACCACACTCGAAAGGCTCGCCTTTCACAGGGTTATAAGAACGTGGTCCCACCAGCTTGGCAATGACATAGGCGCCAACAACCAGTACAACCGCCGTAAGTATAACGGTAATAAAAAGTGTGTAATACATAATCTTATTATTGCAACAATTTTTTTGTCGTGTCTGAGTATTATACTAAGTGGTTTCGAAACGGCTGCAAAGGTACAAATTTAATCTTATATTAAGTAATATTCACTCTTTCTTTTTTAAGTTAAGTGAGGTTAAAGATGGAAAAAGTGAATATTTTCCAATCATATATGCGGATGTCGCCAATAAAACTTAAGACAAACAGACCACACCCAGTGCCTCGGAGAGGCACACTCTCAGTAACCCCAGACTAAGCGAGCGCAGTCTGGGGACAGATGAAAGGATAGTTTCCACCTAGTGCCTCGGAGAGGAAGTACAAGCGAATGTAATCCGCTTGCAGGGTACTGTCAGACTCCAAACGCTAAATAAAATATCCGTGTCAGACCGACGGCTGCAGGGCGCGGCTAGGTAGGGTTAGGGGCCGTCCGTCATAAATTCAATATTCATATGTTTGCGGACGGCCACAAGGGCCGCACCCTGCAGCCGTCAGTCACCACGCGCTGAATGGATACCTCACAGCCTCGGAGAGGCACATTCTCAGTAACCCCAGACTAAACGAGCGAAGCGAGCGCAGTCTGGGGTATAGGTCGGAAGCTCGCATTCACTCAGAGCCTCGGAGAGGTTCAGACACGTAGTGTGTACATACATAAAGCTATCACCATTAGTCCTATAAGCCAACCATTAGGATATAATGATGAACACTACGCGTATGTGCCTCCGAGGGCACTGAGTAAGGTTCCGCCACCAACTTACCCCAGGCTGCACTCGCTGCGCTCGTTTAGCCTGGGGTTACTGACAGTCAGCCTCTACGAGGCTGTAAGTCACTGTTGCGCTTGGAGGATGGGGATAAACCCCACCCCTACATTGGGTGACAGAGGTTTCCGTGGAGCGAACGCATCCAGATAAGCAGATGGGGGATTACACCCAGTGCCTCTCCGAGGCTGTAAGTCACTGTTGCGCTTGGAGGTTGGGGATAAGCCCCCGGCATTGGGTTCCACAGACCCGTTTTCGTTGTATATCTCAGCACCATTTCTCACAGCTTTTCCTTGAGATACTTTCCCGTGACGCTCTTCTTGCATGCGGCGACCTCCTCGGGCGTACCGGAAACGACAAGGCTACCACCGTTCTCGCCCCCGTCAGGACCGAGGTCGATGACATGGTCTGCACACTTGATGACATCCATGTTGTGCTCGATGACGATGATAGAATGGCCGCGTTCTATGAGAGCGTCGAAAGCCTTGAGGAGCTTCTGTATGTCGTGGAAGTGGAGGCCCGTGGTGGGCTCGTCGAAGATGAAGAGGGTAGGGTCCTGATGCTCCAGTCCGATGAAGTACGCGAGTTTCACACGCTGGTTCTCACCCCCGGAGAGCGTCGACGACGACTGCCCCAGTTTGATATATCCCAGTCCCACGTCCTCCAGCGGCCTCAGTTTCTTCACCACCCCCTTGCAGCCATACTGCCCGAAGAAGGCTATAGCCTCGCTGACGGTCATGTCGAGGACCTCGCTGATGTCCTTGTCGTGGAACTTCACGTCGAGTATTTCCTTCTTGAAGCGTTTGCCGTGGCAGGCCTCGCAGGTCAGCGTCAGGTCGGCCATGAACTGCATCTCCACGGTAATCACTCCCGCGCCCTTGCACTCCTCGCACCGTCCGTCGTCGGAGTTGAACGAGAAATACTGCGGTGTGAACCCCATCTGCCTGGCCAGCGGCTGGTCGGCGAAGACCTTTCGTATCTCGTCGTAGGCCTTGACATACGTTGCCGGGTTTGACCGTGTGCTCTTGCCGATAGGGTTCTGGTCGACGAACTCCACGTGTCGTATCTGCTTCCAGTCGCCCTCCAGTCCGAGATACTCTCCCGGGGCATCCGCAACCTCGTTCAAGTGACGCTTTAACGCTGGATAAAGTATTCCTTTAACCAATGAGCTCTTTCCCGAGCCACTGACGCCTGTTACCACATCAAGTACATTAAGCGGGAAACTGACGTCGATGCCTTTCAGATTGTTCATCCTCGCCCCTTTCACCACGATGGACATATTCCACGGACGGCGGCTCTTGGGCACGGGGATGGTCTCGTCGCCGGAGAGATATTTGATGGTATACGAGCGTGGGAACTCCTTCAGGAGTCTCGCGTTGAGAGCCCCCTGGTCCTTGCCCTCTTCCGCTATCACCGATTTCATGTCGCCTTCAAAGACCACCTCTCCTCCAAGTCGTCCCGCGTCGGGTCCGATGTCTATGAGATAGTCGGCCGCGCGCATTATCTCCTCGTCATGCTCCACGACGATGACGGTGTTGCCCAGGTCGCGGAGTTCCTTGAGTACTTTTATCAGTCGGTCGGTGTCACGGCTGTGCAATCCTATCGACGGCTCGTCGAGGATGTAGAGACTGCCCACGAGACTGCTGCCGAGGCTTGTCGTGAGATTTATTCTTTGCGACTCACCTCCCGAGAGCGTGTTCGACTGGCGGTTCAGCGTCAGATAGCCCAGTCCCACGTCGAGGAGGAACTGCAGACGGTTGTTTATCTCCACCAGTAGGCGCTTGCCCACCTCTCTGTCGTGTTCGTCGAGCTTCAGCTTGTCGAACCACTCCTTAAGGTTCACCACAGGCATCTGCACGAGGTCCGTGATGCTCATGCCTCCAATCTTCACCCATGTGGCCTCCTTTTTGAGCCTTGTGCCGTGGCAGTCGGGGCATACCGTCTTTCCCCGGTATCGGCTCATCATCACCCGGTACTGTATCTTGTACTGGTTCTCGGAGACCATCTGGAAGAAGCTGTCGATGCATATACGGTCATGGATGTCGTTCCGGCGCTCCGAGGGGAGCCCGTGCCAGAGCATGTCCTTCTCCTTCCGTGTCAGCTCCATGTACGGCTTGAAGATGGGGAAGTTGTCCTTGGCGGCACGGCGGCAGAACTCCTCTTGCCACATCTTCATTTTGTCGCCGTGCCAGCACTGCACACAACCGTCGTAGACCGACAGTGTGGTGTTCGGTATGACAAGTTTCTCGTCGATGCCGATGACGGAGCCGAAGCCCTCGCAGGTGGGACAGGCACCGACGGGAGAGTTGAAGGAGAACATATTGTCGCTGGGCTCCTCAAATGTCATGCCGTCGGCCTCGAACCGTGTGGAGAAGTCGTAGGAGATGTTCCCCGGGAGGAATACCAGGCGGCAAGCGCCGTGGCCCTCGTAGAGGGCGGTCTCACTGGAGTCGATGAGTCGCGACACCTCGCTTTTCTCCGAGCTCACCGACATGCGGTCGACGATAAGGAACATCTCTTCCGTGTTCTCCGGAACAGTCTCCAGCAGGTCCTCAATCCTTTCCGCCTCTCCCTTTCGCCATACGCGGCTGTAGCCTTCCTGCATATACATCTGCAGCTGCTGCTCCAGGGTCCTGCCTTCAGCGACGTGGAGTGGTGCGAGGACCATGAACCTCGTTCCCTCGGAATACTGTCTCACACACTCTACTATGTCCTCCGTGCTGTTTTTCTTCACCTCCTGACCGCTCACGGGAGAGTAGGTCTTGCCGATGCGAGCGAAGAGGAGCCGCAGGTACTCGTATATCTCCGTGCTGGTGCCTACCGTCGACCGTGGGTTGCGCGCCACGACCTTCTGCTCTATGGCTATGGCTGGCGGAAGACCGTGGATGTAGTCGACCTCCGGCTTTGTCATACGGCTGAGAAACTGGCGGGCGTAGGCACTGAGGCTCTCCACATACCGGCGCTGCCCCTCGGCGTAGAGCGTGTCGAAGGCCAGCGAGCTCTTGCCCGAGCCGCTCACCCCCGCGATAACGATAAACTTGTCGCGCGGGATCTTCAGACTGATGTTCTTCAGGTTGTTGACCCTGGCGCCTCGTATCTCTATATATTCATTCATGACTTTTTTCCGTAATTTTGATGTCTTATTCTCTAACTCTTCTATATAACTAATCAGTGCCATCCGTTACCTTGAGCCCAGATTGAGCTTGCTCATTCTGTAGGCGAAGAATCTTTGCTTGAAGCTTTTTAATTCTTCTTTCAAGAGTTTTCTCCTTGCTTT
>Ga0256406_1002702_pt1 | contig 24178 bp, 19 predicted proteins | sample RumenRJG_03DNA_FD_185986 | JGI IMG/M metagenome (GOLD analysis project Ga0256406, IMG submission 185986) | Bovine rumen microbial communities from Lethbridge, Alberta, Canada - RJG_03 | ecosystem: Host-associated > Mammals > Digestive system > Stomach > Rumen | place: Canada: Alberta | collected...
TGTCGCTTTCGGTGATGAGCAGCCAGGGCTGGTCCCAGAAATAGAAGCCGTTGGTCAGGCTGCCGGTGAACACCACGCCGCCTTTTTCCGGCAGCAGGGGCGGTTTGTTCCGGTATTCCATGGCGAGGCCGTTGCCCTTCAGGCTCTCTGCCAGGCCGGCTGCCTTGTCCGCCATCCCCATCATGATGAGAGGATGGATGCCCTTGTCCAGCCAGCCCTTCAGGTCTTTCTGGAGCAGGTCCGTATTCTTGTTGTAGGGCGCCATGGCCCGCACCTGCACATGGAGCTTGGGTGCCTGGGCAAAATAGGGATGGCCCAAGTCGCTGACCGTCAGTACATGGGTCTCCCCGGCCTGCTGGAGCATGGTTTCCTGGTCCAGCAGCTGGTCGGCGAATTCCCGGTTATCCCCGTAGCTTTTCTTACATTCCTCGAAGAATCCGGCCGGTTCGTCGATAACCACCAGCTGGTCCGGAGCAAAGTACTGGAACAGGGAGGCATCCTCCACCTGGGTTTCCATAGCCAGGGGCATGATGGCCACCTGTTTCAGGGTTCCGGTGCTGCGCTGGGTATCCAGGTCGAACCGTTTCACCACATCGATGATGTTGTCGAACCATTCGATCCGCACCGGGTCCTTGCCGTTGATGGGGAACACGTCCAGGATGTCCCCCCGCACGGCCAGCTGGCCCAGGGTATCCACCTGTTCCGTCCGTTCGTAGCCGGCTTTCACCAGCTTCTCCACCACCTGGGACTGGTCGATTTCCTGATTGGGCGCCAGTTTGATGTTTTCCCGCACCAGGCTCTCCGGCTGGGGCAGCTTCTGGATGGCCGCCTCCGCCGTGACGAAGATGATGCCCGGCTCCTTTTTATAGATCATCTCCAGGGCCGCGGCCCGTTCGGCCAGCACCTGTTCGTTGCGGGTATCCACCTGGCCGTGGATCAGGCTGGCGGGGTACAGTTCCCGCATGGCCAGGTCCGGATAGAAATAGGCCAGTTCCCGGCGCAGGCTCCGGATGGCTTCCCGGTTCACCGTAAGCACCACCAGGGGCTGAGCCGCCTTCGTCAGCTCCTGCAGAGCACACAAAAAGCCGGCTTTCACCGATGCGGTAAGGCCGGTCAGATTCACAGGGCCCGTGGCTTTCTGCCACAGCTCCCCTGCCTCCTGTACATTCTTTTCCTGGAGCAGTAGTTTTGTCAGTTCATTTGCCATAGATTTCTTCTCACATGTCAGATAACAAGCAAAACCGAAAGCCGCTCAGGGCTTTCGGTTGTTTTGCTGCTATTCCGTTCTTGTTTCTTACAGTTTGACGTTGATGTCGTCCCGGTTGAAGGTATGTACGGCATCCACGAACCGGACGGTACCGGTGGAATACCGCATGGAAATGGTATCGGTACGGGCACCGTTACCGAAGTAGTTTACGCCGCGCAGGTTGTCGCAGTTCGTGATGGCCGTAGCGGTGAACATGGCGTCGTCGCCTTTGACCAGATCATCCAGGGTCAGGATCTTCTTGGTATCTTCGATACCCATCTTGCGGCACCGTTCCACCTGGTCTTCGTTTTCAGGAACCAGACGGGCCTGCATGTCGCCGCCCAGGCATTTCAGCCCGCAGGCAGCCAGTACGCCTTCCGGAGCGCCGCCCCGGCCGATGTACATATGCACGCCGGACCCTTCCAGGCCGGTTTCGATGATGGGGTTCACATCGCCGTCGCTGATCAGACGGATCCGGGCACCTGCGGCACGGACTTCTTCAATGATCTTGCGGTGACGGGGACGATCCAGAGCAACGACCACCAGGTCGTTCACGTTCCGGTGCATGGCTTTGGCAACCCGTTCCAGGTTCACGCCCACAGGATCGTCGATGTTGATGCAGCCTTTGGCACGAGGGCCGACAGCGATTTTATCCATGTACATATCAGGAGCATGGAGCAGGCAGCCTTTCGGAGCAATGGCGATAACGGCAATGGCGCCGTTCTGGCCTTTGGCCACCAGGTTCGTACCTTCTACAGGGTCTACAGCGATATCCACTTCCGGACCGCCGGCCCCTACATGTTCACCGATATACAGCATCGGGGCTTCGTCCATTTCCCCTTCGCCGATGACCACCGTACCACTGATGTTCACGGTGTCGAACATTTTCCGCATGGCATCTACAGCCAGCTGGTCAATGCCGTTCTTGTCGCCCAGGCCTACGCCACGGCCACTGGCAATGGCGGCAGCTTCCGTTACGCGGACAAATTCCATGGATAATTCTCTATTCATTCACTACGCCTCCCATTAGTTCGGGCAAATTTCCTTACCCTTTCATTGTACCTGCTATCCGTCCAGAAATCAATGGTTATGATACTTCAATGCTGCAGCAATGAAGGCCTTGAACAGAGGATGGGGATTGGTGGGACGGGATTTCAGTTCCGGATGGAACTGTACGCCCATGAACCAGGGGTGTACATCCGTGGGCAGTTCCACCATTTCCACCAGTTTGCCGTTGGGCAGGGTGCCGCCCAGGACCAGACCGTGGCTGAACAGTTCGTCCCGCAGTTCGTTGTTCACTTCATAACGATGACGATGCCGTTCGCTGATCATCTCGGTGCCGTAAGCCTGGTAGGCCAGGGTGCCGGGAACCAGCTTGCAGGGATAAGCCCCCAGCCGCATGGTGCCGCCCTTGATTTCCACACTCATCTGTTCAGGCATCAGATAGATCACAGGGTACGGAGTGGCTTCGTCGAATTCCGTGGAGTTGGCTTTGGCCATGCCGCACATATCCCGGGCGTATTCGATGACAGCGCACTGCATCCCCAGGCAGATGCCGAAGAAGGGAATCTTGTTTTCCCGGGCATACTGGATGGCACGGATCATGCCTTCGATGCCCCGGTCGCCGAAGCCGCCGGGCACCAGGATGCCGTCCACGCCCTTGAAGATCTTGTTGAAGTCCGCATTGGGGTCTTCCAGATCCACGGCGTTGATGTATTCGATGTCCACATCGGCGTCATGGAAATAGCTGGCGTGTTTCAGGGCTTCCACGATGCTGATGTAGGCATCGGGCAGTTCCACGTATTTGCCCACCACGGCGATGGTGGATTTCTTGTCGTGGGGAGCCAGGATCTTCTTCACCATGGCATGCCAGGCAGCCATGTCCTTCGGTTTGTCTTCCATGCCCAGTTTCCGCAGCACGACTTTGTCCATGCCCTGGTCTTCCAGCAGCATGGGGACTTCGTAGATGCTGGGAGCGGTGATGGACTGGAACACAGCGTCCGCATCCACGTCGCAGAACATGGAGATCTTTTCCCGCATTTCCTTGCTGATCTCTTTTTCGCTGCGGCACACCAGGATATCCGGAGTGATCCCGATGCTGCGCAGTTCCTTCACGCTGTGCTGGGTGGGTTTCGTCTTCAGTTCGCCGGCAGCAGAGATGTAGGGGATCAGGGTCACATGGATGTACAGCACATCATTGCGGCCCACATCCTTCTTCACCTGACGGATGGCTTCCATGAAGGGTTCGGATTCGATATCCCCCACGGTACCGCCGATTTCGGTGATCACGAAATCTGCATTTTCTTCCCGGCCGACCCGGTAGACCCGTTCCTTGATTTCGTTGGTGATATGAGGAATGACCTGAACGGTACGGCCCAGATAATCGCCGCGGCGTTCCTTGTTGATGACCGACTGGTAGATGCGGCCGGCCGTCACGTTGGAGTTCCGGGTCAGGCTGATGTCGATGAACCGTTCGTAGTGGCCCAGATCCAGGTCCGTTTCAGCGCCGTCATCGGTGACGAACACTTCGCCGTGCTGGTAGGGGCTCATGGTACCCGGGTCGATGTTGATGTACGGGTCGAACTTCTGGATGGTGACCTTATAGCCTCTGCTCTTCAGCAGACGTCCCAGAGAAGCCGCCGTAATCCCTTTGCCCAAAGACGATACCACGCCGCCCGTTACAAAAATATACTTGGTCATTTTCTTCCTCCCTTTTTGGCTTTCGCCTAACTTACATATGGTCCGGAGCGCTGACACCCAGGATCTTTAAACCATGGCGCAAGGTGTTGCCCACAGCTGTAATCAATACAAGACGGGCCTGCTGTACGGCAGGATCCACGCCCAGGACACGGCACTGGTTGTAGAACGAATGGAACAGTCCGGCCAGGTCGTACACATAATGGGCGATTTTGTGGGGAGCCCGTTCGGCTGCCGCCGTTTCGATCAGCTCCTCGTACTCGTTCAGTTTCTTGATCAGATCGATTTCGATGGGTTCCTGCAGGACGGTCAGGTCGCAATCCTTGTCCAGGGCCACCTTGGCTTCCTCCAGCTGCCGCAGGATGCTGCAGATCCGGGCATGGGCATACTGCACATAGTACACCGGGTTGTCGTTGGAATGTTCCGTGGCCAGGGTCAGATCGAAGTCCAGCTGGCTGTCCATGCTCCGCATGATGAAGAAGAACCGGGCCGCATCGGTACCCACTTCCTCGATCAGTTCGTTCAGCGTGACGCTCTTGCCCGTCCGCTTGCTCATCTTCACCAGCTGGCCGTTCCGGTACAGCGCCACCATCTGGAGAATCAGCACCTCCAGCCGGTTCGGGTCATAGCCCAGGGCCTGCATGGCGGCCTTCACCCGGGGGATGTACCCGTGATGGTCGGCGCCCCACAGGTTGATCACCCGGTCGAAGCCCCGCTGGAATTTGTTCTGGTGGTAGGCGATATCCGCCGCAAAGTACGTGGATACCCCGTTGTCCCGGATCACCACCCGGTCTTTATCGTCTCCGAACGCCGTGGATTTGAACCACTTGGCGCCGTCTTTCTCGTACACATACCCTTTTTCCTGGAGTTCGTCCACCACCAGGTTGATCTTGTTGGCGTCGTGGAGGGTCTGTTCGCTGAACCACACATCGAACTCACAGTTGAAGGCTTCCAGGTCTTCCTTCAGGGCTGCCAGCTTTTCTTCCTTGGCGATGGTCTGGAACTGTTCCAGCCGCTGTTCTTCCGGCATATGGATGAACTTGTCGCCGTATTTCGCCTTGATCCGTCTGGCCGTCACCTTGATGTCTTCCCCATGGTACCCGTTTTCCGGGAATTCGCAGGGGATGTCGAACAGTTCCAGGTACCGGGCGTTCACGGACAGGGCCAGGTTGTGCATCTGGTTGCCGGCGTCGTTGATGTAGTACTCTCTCGTCACATCATACCCGGCGGCCTTCATCAGGTTGGCCAGGGCACTGCCCACAGCCGCCCCGCGGCCATGGCCCACGTGCAGCGGACCGGTGGGGTTGGCGCTCACGTACTCGATCTGGATCTTTTCGCCTTTCTTCGGCGGCAGGTTGCCGTAGTTCTCCCCTTTGTCCACGATGGATTTCAGGGCGGCAGCCAGCCAGTCTTCCTTCAGGTAGAAGTTCAAAAATCCGGGACCGGCGATTTCCACTTTGTCCACCTGGGGGCAATCCAGGAATTCCTGGACGGCTCCGGCGATCACCCGGGGTGCACAATGGAAATTCCGGGCCGCCTGCAACGCAAAATTGGTGGCGAAATCACCAAAAGATTTCTGGGGCGGTACGGTCAATACCACCGGTGCCAGTTCACCCTGGGGCAGCTTGCCTGCCTCAATGGCTTTCCGGACGGCAGCTGTGACTGCTTCCGCCAGTACATTCTTCATGTCCACTGATTTTTTCCTCCTCGATCTCAATTCGTAAACAAATGCTTCCGCTGGGCTGATTGTCCATTTCCAAATCGTAGAGCAGCCGCACCTTCCAGCTGTGTTCCTGCCGGTCGATGGCCAGGCTGCGGGTGAACACCGTCATGGGCACAGTAAAATACGGGGTCCTGTATTGAAACGTACTGTTCCGGCCCCGTTCGTACTGCTGCCGATGTTCATAACGGCCGTGCCGGATCACCGTCAGGGAATCTGCCGTCCATTTCAGGGTGGTACGGGTCCCCTCCATCCCCGTGACCTCCGATTCCGCATAGCGGACATAGGTGGTCCCGTTCTTTTCCGTCAGCTGCCCGAAGGCCACCAGCGTAATGGGTTTCGTATCCCCCAGCCCCTGGCTTTCACTATGGATGGTAATCTTAACAGGTGTCATGGCGTCTCCACAATAAGTAGAGGGTTGCCCCTGTGCAAGCCAGCACCATCAGCGCGGCGAAGGAGCAAGCCCTCATTCGGATTTCGTTATGGTTGTTTTGTGCAGCAAAAAAGATATTATCCTTGCCTTATTCTTGTTTATTTTATATTAATCCTCTCCAAAAGGCAAGGGGCCACAGCAGATTTTATTGCGCCACTTTCAGTTCTATTATATAATGGTGTCTATTGAAAATCACCAAGAAAGGAAGTGTTGCTATGCACATCGCATGGAGCACCGTGGTGGCCCTGGTCCTGTACTTCGCTGTCCTGATCGGGATCGGGCTGATCACGTATAAAAAAGACGAGGACATGGAAGGCTATGCGCTGGGGGGAAGAACGCTGGGCCCCTGGGTCACTTCCATGAGTGCCGAAGCCTCGGACATGAGCGGCTGGATGCTCATGGGACTGCCGGGGTATGCCTACATGGCCGGCATCAGCGCCTTCTGGATCGCCCTGGGGCTGATCATCGGCACCTGGGTAAACTGGGTGCTGGTGGCAAAACGGCTGCGGATCTTCACGTCCGTCATGGGCAATGCCATCACGCTGCCGGAGTACTTCGACAACCGGTTCTACGACAAACACCGGAAGCTGCGGATTGCCTCCGCCTTCTTCATTTTCATTTTCTTCCTGATCTACACCTCCTCCAGCTTCGTGGCCGGCGGCAAGCTGTTCTACACCGCCTTCGGTCTGGATTACCGGTATTCTCTGTTCCTGACGGCCGGCATCGTGGTGTTCTACACCCTGATGGGCGGTTTTGCCGCCGTCTGCTGGACGGACCTGTTCCAGGGGTTCCTGATGTTCTTCTCCATCCTGGTGGTGCCTGTGACCGCCATCTACACCATCGGCGGTGTAGATGCCACCATGGAACGGCTGAACTCCATCAGCCCCAATTATTTCAGCATGATCCAGGGTGCTGACGGCAGCGTGCTGAGCCTGACGGCCATCATCTCCCTGCTGGCCTGGGGCCTGGGCTATTTCGGCCAGCCCCACATCCTGGTCCGCTTCATGGCCATCCGGGATCCCAAGAGCATCAAACAGGCCACCCACATCGCTGTGACCTGGGTGGTGATCTCCCTGGCCATGGCCGTCCTGGTCGGCCTCACCGGCCGGGTGTACCTGGGCGATGTGCTGAAGGGCGGCGCGGCCGAGACCGTATTCATCCAGCTCAGCAGCAAGTTCTACCATCCGTTCTTTGCCGGCATCATCACGTCCGGTATCCTGGGTGCCATCATGAGTACGTCCGACAGCCAGCTGCTGGTGGCGGCCTCCTCGTTCACCACGGATTTCTACAAGATCCTGATCAACCCCAAGGCCACGGCCGGTGAACTGGTCCGCATGAGCCGGATGATGATCATCGTGGTCTCCGCCCTTTCCCTGGTGCTGGCCATGAATCCGGACAGCATGATCCTGAACATCGTGTCCTATGCCTGGGCCGGGTTCGGGGCGGCGTTCGGTCCCCTGGTGCTGTTCTCCCTGTTCTGGCGCCGCATGACCACAAACGGAGCCTTCGCCGGCATCGTGGTGGGCGGTTCCACCGTACTGATCTGGAAGAACTTCTTCGCCTTCACCGGCGTCTATGAAATCATCCCGGGCTTCCTGCTGTCCTGCCTGGCCATCGTCATCGCCAGCCTGCTGGACGACGAACCGGAACCGGATGTAGTGGCCCGCTACGACGAAGCCCTTGCCAAGTTGAAAGAAGCGTAATACGTAATAAAAAAGATGGTGCGAAAATTTTTCGCACCATCTTTTTTATTGTCCGCGATCTTATTTCTCCAATACCGTCAGCTTATGGCCGTTGGTCTTGATTTTGCCCTGGTTCTGCAGGGTGGTGACGGTGCTGTCGCCGGTCAGTTCCCAGGTGGCCCCTTTGGCCACTTTTACGTTGATGCTGCCCGTGGCTTCTCCTGCGCTGTTCGCCACCTGGCTGATGGTTCCCTTGAAGTCCGTCCCCTTCCCCAGGTTCAGGTCCAGCTGGGAAATGGTGTCCACCACAATGGCGCCCTGGAGCTTCTGGTTCTCCGTGGTCACCTGGGCCTTGCCGCCGTTCTTCCCGGCGGTGCCCCAGCCCCGGGAGGCACTGTTGCCGGCTACCCGCAGCAGAGCGCCCTGGGGATCCAGGTTCGTCAGCTGGACCCCCTTCAGGCTGATGGTGCAGTCCGTATTCGTCACGTAGAACAGATCTCCGTGATGGCCGATGAGCTTGCCGCCTTCCATGGTAAAGGAGGAAGTCCCCTGCTCTGCGTCCCCGCTCATGGACTGGTAGATCATGACCGTATGGACGTTTTCTTCCGCAAAGGACCGGTCCCCCATCTTCCGGGTGGCGTCCATGGCCCCTTCCAGGGTGCAGTCCGTCAGGGCAATGCTGTTCTTGCCCTCGATGACGGCCCCTTAAGAATGGGTGGCCTGCAGCTGGGCATCGGAAACGGAGATGGCCGCCGTGGAATAGATGGCCGGAGAACCGCTGCCCTCGGTAGCGAACGTACCCCCGTCCACCTTCACGGTGCCGCCGCCCCGGTCGGACCGGATGGCTGCCGCCGAGTTGCCGGTGGTATGGACGTTCAGGTTCCAGGCCCGGGTGGTGGCGCCGCCGGTGGTCTGGATGCCGCCGGAGTTATCCCCGGTGGTGCTGATGGTCACGTTCTCCGCATCCAGTTCCGTGCCCTTGCCGTAGCTGAACAGGCCATTGCCGTTCTTGGCGCTGGAGGACACCTGGGAATTCTTGATGGTGACCTGGGCGCCGTCCGTGGCCAGGAACGCCGCGTTCATGCCGTAGAAGTCCCCGCCCTCGGTGCTGGAGGAGGCACCGCCGGTCTTCTGGATGGTCACATGGTCCAGGGTCGCAGGCACACCGGTGACCCGCAGGGCGTTCTCATCCTTGCCGCCGGACATATAGACCTGATCCTGGAAATACCCCTGTTTGTCGATATTCACCGCGGCCGTGCCCTGGGTCACCTGGCCGGGAGGGTTGAAGCCGCCGGGAGGCATGCCCATTGGCATGGTACCGCCGGGAGAGGGCACGGGAGCCCCACTCGTTTCCGCCGCAAACGCCGGTACCGAAATCGTGAGAGAAGCCAGCACACAAAGGATGGCCAGCCGTTTTTTCGCATCCATCATATCCATCAAGACCTTTCATTTGGGGGTGTGAAAATATTTTCACACCCCCGTCACTAGTCACTAGTCACTGGTCACTAGCCAAATGAAGCCAGCTGCCGCTGGCCAGTGAAAATGACTTTTTATAAAAACTATTATAAAACGTATAAATGTACTTGGGATGAAAGGCAAAAAAATCGCCGATGGCGATTTTTTCACCATCGGCTGTTTGCTAGTGACTAGAGACTCGTGACTATTTCGCAATATATGCTTTGTTCCGTTTCAGCGGGCTTTCCAGGTCCTGGCCGCCCAGCACCGTCACCTTTTTGCCGGCGCTGGTGAACTGCACGGACTGGATCTCCGGCAGTTCCGTCAGGGTATCCACGATGGCGTACAGCATGAGCAGCGTATCCTGGTCGCCCCGGCGGGTGCGGAATTCCCTGCTGAAGTCCACCGTAGCCACCTTATCCTTCACGGTGACCTTGTTCACCTTCAGTCCCTTGGGGAACGTGGTGTCCCCCTCCGGCCGCTTTTCCACCAGCTCCTTCATCAGCTGCAGCGGCAGCTGGTCCCGGCTGCCGCTCAGGGTCACGGCAGCGGCCTTCAGCTTGCCGCCCTTGCCGGCCCGGTATACGGTCACCTGGGTCCCCTGTTTCTGGGAAGCGTTCTTGTTGGTTTCCGCTACCTTCTGTCCGCTTTTCCCGGCATCCGGGTTCACGGTCTGGGTCGCTCCACAGCCACCCAGCAGCAGGCCGGCTCCCAGAAGGAGCACGGCAGTCCATCGGGTCAGCGTCTTTTGCATAGGCTTCAACCTCCCTGGTGCTGATTGTAGAAGTCTTCGATCCCGTCGGCGATGGCGTTGGCCACCTTATTCTGGAACCAGTCGGAGATCAGCAGCTTCTCTTCCCGGGCGTTGGTCAGGAACAGACATTCCACCAGTGCGCCCGGCATGGTGCTCCGCTTGTTCACGTAGAAGTTGGCGAACCGCACTCCCAGATCATCCACATCGGCACTCTTCATGAGCTGATTCTGGATGCACTGGGCCACCTGGATATCGTACTTGGTCTTGGGATAATAGTAAGTGGAGAACCCGCCCACGCTGGTGTTCTCGCTGGCGTTGATGTGGATGCTGATGAACATATCGGAATGGCTGTTCTCGGCCACATCCACCCGGGCCTGCAGTTCTTCCGCATCGGTGGCATCGGGCCCGTACACATCCACGTCCGTGGTCCGGGTCATGTACACGATGGCGCCCTTCTTCTCCAGCAGGGCCTTCACCTTCTTGGTGATGGGCAGGGTCACGTCTTTTTCAAACGTGCCGGTGATCAGCCCATGGGTCCCGGGGTCCGTACCGCCGTGCCCGGCGTCCAGGGTGATCCGTTTGCCGCGGATGCCGCCCACCACGGAATAAGTATTGCCGAAGCGGGGGCCGCTGGGCTTCGTCCACGGAGAGCTGCTGGGCCGATTGGACGATTTCGGCGTGAACGTCTTCTGGGGCGGTGCCGCAATCACGTCCACCACCACCCGGGTGGGCCGCTTGGCAACCCTGTCCTCCTTCAGGCTGAACACGTTGAACATGCCCTTCTGCAGGGGCTTCTTCATCATCACATGGACCACCGTGGCGTTGACCTTCCGTTCCAGATACACCCTGGAAACGTAGGTGGCCTTCTTGGGAGTGGTCACCCGGGGGATGGAGGACTTCAGGTTCCCGTACACGGTCACCCGCAGTTCGTTGTCCAGCATCTCCGTCTTATATTTCGTTGGCTGATTGGTATCCAGGACGATCCGCAGCCGCCCGTTGGGGTTGACGCCATAGACCACATCCTGGATCTTCGAAGCTGCCTGGGCATTGCCCGTTCCCAGGCATGCCACCAGGCAGAAAACAAGTAACAGCAGTTTTTTGAACACGTTTGAACCTCCTCTGGGGAAAACAGCCAAACTATCGCTGGTTTCCGACATACCCGGCCATTGTAGCACGTTCTTCCTCTGTGTGCAAATCACCCGGCTCATTTGGCCTGCGTCCGGGCGATGGCCTGGGGCAGTTTCGCCAGCAGGTCGCCGGCTGCCAGGCCGATCTTGCCGTTTTCGGCGGCCAGATCACCGGCCAGCCCATGGAGGTACACGCCGCAGCAGGCAGCCCGCACCAGGTTCAGTCCCTGGCCCAGCAGCGCCGCGATGGTGCCGGTGAGCACATCGCCGCAGCCGCCGGTGGCCATGCCTTCGTTGCCGGTGGTATTGATGTAGATCTGGCCATCGGGTTCGGCGATGATGGTAGGCGTGCACTTCAGCACCACCACAGCCTGCCACTTTTTGGCCCCTTCCCGGGCCGCCGCCACCGGGTCCTCCAGGACCTGGCTCACCGGCACGCCCAGCAGCCGGGCCATTTCTCCCGGATGGGGGGTAAAGATCTTCTGTTTCAGGGATTGCAGCAGGGCATCGTCCCCGGCCAGGGCATTGAGCCCGTCCGCATCCAGCACCAGGGGCTGCTGCAGCTGGGGCAGCAGTTCCCGCAGGTACTGCACCGTTTCCGGCGCCTTGCCCGCACCCGGTCCGGCCGCCACCACATCATAGGACTGGAAGGCCTTCAGGCTGGCTTCCGTCACCGGCCGCACCATCACTTCCGTGGATTTGATGATGAGGGGCTGCAGCACTTCCGGCTGGGTGTACAGGGTCACCAGACCCGCCCCGGCCCGGACCGCTGCCTTGGAACACAACTCCGCCGCGCCGGCATAGCCCAGGCTGCCGGCCAGGATGCCGATGCGTCCGTTCATGCCCTTATGGGCATTGGGTGGCCGTTTGGGCAGGGTATGCTGCACCAGGTCCTCCGTCAAGAGTTCCGCCCGGCTTTCGGCTTCGAACACCAGAGAGGGCGGGGTATTCAGGTCGGCCAGGACGATCCTGCCCGTATAGCCGGCCCCGGGATACAGATACAGCCCCGGTTTGGGGGCGATCATGGTCACAGTCACCTGGGCGTGGAGTGCCACGTCCGTATGGCCCGTATCCGCAGCCACACCGCTGGGGATATCCACGGCCAGCACCGGTACCGGCACCATCTGCAGGGTCTCCAGCAGGGACCGGATGGGTTCCCGCACCTTGCCGTGGAAACTGGTGCCCAGCAGGGCATCCACGAACAGATCCGCCTGGGCGCAGGCCTGGAGCACATCGTTCTGGTCCTTTTCCCAGCGCAGGATGGTGAAGGGGAAGCTGGCGTCGATCTTATACTGGAGCGCGGCGCCGGCGCCGAAGCTTTCCGGTGCTTCGGCCAGCACCAGCGTCACCAGAGCGCCCCGTTTCAGCAGGAACCGGGCAGCGGCCAGGCCGTCTCCCCCGTTGTTGCCCTTGCCGATGAACAGGATAATCCGTTTTTCCTTCACATCCTCCAGGAGTTCTGCGGCGGCATCGGCCACAGCCCGGCCGGCGTTCTCGATCAGGACGGCCTCCGGGATCCCCATCTCGCCGATGGCTTTCGTATCCACTTTCTTCATGGCTGCACTTGCAATGAGTTTCATGTTATTCCTCCAACAGTACTTGGGCAATGGCATTTTCCGCCGTATGGCTCAGGCTCACATGGACCCGTTCCACCTGCCGGGTCAGAGCGGCCACCCGCAGCTGTCCCATGAGATGGAGCCGGGGGGCTCCCGTCTTTTCGTCCACCAGGGTCTCCACCTGTTGGAACTGGCTCAGATGGATGCCCGTGCCCAGGGCCTTGCCCAGGGCTTCCTTGGCCGCATACCGGGCCGCATAGGATTCCACGCTGTGCGCGCCCTTCTTTTCACAATAGGCGATTTCATCGTCGGTAAATACTTTTTCTTTGAAGCCTGCCTGTTTCAGGGCCCGTTCCATCCGGCCCACTTCCAGGATATCCACACCGATTCCAATGATCATACCCAATTCCTTCTTTCAACGCTTTTTTATCATAAAGAACGAATGTAAAAATTTCTTGTCATTTCTGTGTCCATTCGGGACATTCTACCGGCTGTGTTCCTTCTTCCATTCCTTGATCTGCTGCAGCCGGGCCTTGTACCGGGCCTCCAGCCCCTGCTCCGTGGGATGGTAGTACGTCCGGTCCTTCAGGGCATCGGGCAGGCACTGCATGGCCGCCAGCTTCTCTTTCGTATCATGGGCGTACACATACCCTTTGCCGTAGCCCAGGTCCTTCATGAGCCTTGTGGGCGCATTGCGGATGTTCATGGGCACCGGTTCGTTCAGGTGCTTCTGGGCGTCCACCTTCGCTTCGTTGTAGGCCAGCTCCATGGCGTTGGACTTGGGCGCCATGGACAGGTAGATCACCGCATGGGTCAGGTTCACGGAACATTCGGGCATGCCGATGAAGTGGCAGGCCTGATAGGCCGCCACGGCGATCTCCAGTCCATGGGAGTCGGCCAGTCCCACATCCTCGCTGGCGAAGCGCACCACCCGCCGGGCGATGTACAGCGGGTCCTCCCCGGCTTCCAGCATCCGGGCCAGCCAGTACACAGCCGCATCCGGGTCCGAATTGCGCATGGATTTGTGCAGGGCCGAGATCAGGTTGTAATGTTCTTCCCCGCTTTTGTCGTACAGCAGGGATTTTTTGGCCGTGCACTGCTCGATCAGGTCTTTGGTGATATAGATGCCATCGTCCTTCTTTTCCCCGTTCAGTACCACCATTTCCAGGGTGGACAGGGCCGAGCGGGCGTCCCCGTTGGAGAATTCCGCCAGGAAATCCAGACAGCCCTCCTCCATATGGACGTGTTCATTCCCAAAGCCCCGGGGATCCGTCAGGGCATGCTGGAGGATTTCCAGGATGTCCTCTTTCGTCAGCGCCTTCAGCACGAACACCTTGCAGCGGCTGAGCAGAGCCCCGTTCACCTCAAAGGAGGGATTTTCCGTGGTGGCCCCGATGAGGATGATGGCGCCCTTTTCCACAAAGGGCAGGAACGCATCCTGCTGGGCCCGGTTGAACCGGTGGATTTCGTCCACGAACACGATGGTCCGGCCGCCGAACCGCCGGTTGTCATCCGCCCGCTGCATGACCGTGCGGATTTCCTTGATGCCGCTGGTCACGGCCGAGAAGTTGATGAAATTGGCCCGGGTGGAATGAGCGATGATCTGGGCCAGGGTGGTCTTGCCCACGCCGGGAGGTCCCCAGAAGATCATGGAAGAGATCCGGTCCTCCTCGATCAGGTTCCGCAGGATCTTGCCGGGACCCAACAGATGCTTCTGCCCCACGAACTCGTCCAGGGTGCGGGGCCGCAGCCGGGCCGCCAGAGGTTCCTCCGATGGAGCCGCGAACAGACTGTCTTCTTCCATGCACGTCACCTCCTTATTTCCGTAACTTTTATTATACCATGATTCCGGGGTGTGAAAAAATCCTTTTCACACCCCGTCATACGTCATAGGTCATACGTCATACGTCATACGCCGAAGGAAGCCTGCTGACGCAGGCAAAACAAAGGAGCTGTGGTCATTCACAGCTCCTTGGCTCAGTCTTTTGTCTTGAACAGCTTATTCAATTGATGGAGATGGGCGTGGTTGGGGATCAGGTACACATAATCCCCGCCCAGCAGGACCGTATCGGCCTGGGGGATCATATCCTGGTCACCCCGCCGCACACAGACCACCAGGGCCTTGCCCGGCAGCCGGATGTCCCGTAGGCTCTTCCCTTCCACCGGCGAACCGCCTTCCACGGCGATTTCCACCAGCATCTGGTCCGTGGGCGCATCCACCAGGTCCTTGGCCCGGGGATTCTTCGCCAGGGCCCGTTCCAGCATGGCATCGAAGATGGGCGTATCATGGACCAGTTCCCCGGCCGCATAGGCGAACAGGGTGACGATGCCCAGAGGCACCAGGTGGTAGAACCGGCCGGTCATTTCCAGAAGCAGCAGGATGGCCGTCACCGGTGCCCGTACAGACCCGGCGAACCAGCCGGCCATGCCCAGCATGACCATGTTCAGCCGGTAGGCTTCCGGCAAAAGGCCCAGCTGCACCATCACGTTGCCGTACAGGGCGCCGCACAGGCTGCCCAGCACCAGCATGGGCTGCAGGCTGCCGCCGGGAGCCCCGGACCCGGTACTCAAAATCGTGAAGAGGAACTTGCCCAGCAGCACGAGGAGCACCATGGTAATCGTCCCCTTCAGGTCGATCATGGCCTCGATGACCCCGTCCCCGGCGCCCAGCACCTGGGGCAGCAGATAGGTCAGGGGGATGGTGAGCAGCAGCGGGAACGCAATCTTCATCCAGTCTTTCTTAAAGATGGGCAGGCTGTAGAACTTGCCGATGCCCAGGGAACCCTTGTTGAAGGCCACGCCCAGGAAACCGGAGAACAGCCCCAGCCCGATCAGGTGGGGCAATAGCTCCAGAGGCAGGAATGGCATCTTGGGAAACGTGAGCACCGTTTCCATGCCGAAGAACCAGTGGACCATCACCGTGGTGACCATACAGGCCATCAGGGTGGGTACCATGACCATGGAGGACAGGTTCTTGTGGATGGCTTCCATGGTGAACATGACACCGGCCATGGGGGCGTTGAACGCCGCAGCCAGCCCGGCGCCGGCGCCGCTGCTGATTAGGGCCCGTTTCTCCAGGTTCGTATTGTTCAGTGCGTTGCCGATGCCCTGGCCCGTCATGGCCCCGATCTGCACCGAAGGCCCTTCCCGGCCCATGGACAGCCCGGCCCCGATGCCCAGGGACGTGTCGATCAGTTTCACCAGGATGACCCGGGCCCAGTGGGTGCTCTTTTCCAGCCCCAGCACGATGCCCCGCACCTGGGGGATGCCGCTGCCGCCCGCAATGGGAGCCCAGCGCACCAGCAGGGCGATGACCACGGCGGCCAGCAGCAGGCAGGCCACCCAGATCAGGGCATAGGACGGAGGTACGTTCTGGAGAAAATGCACCATCCGGGACCGATTCTTCGCCACAAAGCCCAGGCAGAGCCGCAGCAGGATGATGCAGAACCCGGTCGCTACCCCCACCAGGATCCCTTCAAAAGCCAGTTTCAGCTTCAGGTTGGGAATGTGCAGCATCCCTTCCAGCGTTTTCTGCCGTTCGGTTTCATTCATCTTTCAGGTTGTCGAACAGGCCGGTGAAATCCAGGGTAGCGAAATAATCCTTGGGAGTCTCGGCCCGCCGCAGCAGTTTCACCGAACCGTCTTCCTTCAGCAGCAGTTCCGTGCACCACAGTTTGGCGTTGTAGTTGTAGCCCATGGAGGAGCCGTGGGCCCCTGCATCATGGATGAACAGGTAATCGCCCTTCTCGATTTCCGGCAGTTTCCGGTCGATGGCGAATTTATCGTTGTTTTCGCACAGGCCGCCGGTCACATCATACGTATGGTCGCAGGGCGCATCTTCCTTGCCCAGCACCGTGATGTGATGGTAGGCGCCGTACATGGCCGGCCGCATCAGGTTGGCGGCGCAGGCGTCCACACCCACATATTCCTTGTAGATGTGTTTGAAATGCAGCACCTTCGTGACCAGAGCGCCATAAGGCCCGGTGACGAAACGGCCCATTTCAGTGAACAGAGCCACATTGCCCATGCCTTCCGGCACCAGCACTTCGTCATAGACCTTGTGGACCCCTTCGCCGATCACAGCGATGTCGTTGGGGGTCTGGTCCGGTTTGTAGGGGATGCCCACACCGCCGGACAGGTTGATGAAGTCCACAGCCACGCCGGTATCATGTTTCATTTCCACGGCCAGCTGGAACAGCTGCCGGGCCAGTTCCGGATAGTAGGCGTTGGACACGGTGTTGCTGGCCAGGAAGGCGTGGATGCCAAAGTGCTTCACGCCCTTTTTCTTCAGGATCTTGAAGGCTTCCCGCAGCTGGTCCTTCGTCATGCCGTATTTGGAGTCGCCGGGGTTGTCCATGATGTCGTTGCCCAGGGCGAACAGGCCGCCCGGGTTGTACCGGCAGCAGATGGTTTCCGGAATGGCAGCCACCTGTTCCAGGAAATCGATCATGGTGAAATCGTCCAGGTTGATGATGGCACCCAGTTTGTAGGCTTCCTGCATATCTTTCACAGGGGTATCGTTGGAAGAGAACATGATGTCATGCCCTTTGAATCCGCAAACGTCGCTGAGCAGCAGTTCCGGATAGGAAGAGCAGTCCGTTCCACAGCCTTCTTCTCTCATGATGTCCAGGATGCCGGGCAGCGGCGTGGCTTTCACAGCAAAGTATTCTTTGTAGCCCTTGTTCCAGGCAAAGGCCTTGTAGATGCTGCGCACGGTTTCCCGGATGCCTTTTTCATCGTATACGTAGAATGGTGTCGGATAGGTTTCCGCGATTTTTTCTACCTGTTCTTTCGTGACAAATGGAACTTTTTTCATGTTGGTCATTACCCCCTCAGTATGTGGCTGGTCAGCCCAGCATCATGCGATCGTTGTCCAGTTCGGAGCCGGATGCTTTTTCAAACAGGGCCAGCAGGTCCGGAATGGTCAGTTTGGCTTTTTCTTCCGCACCCACATCCACGACGATGTGTCCGGCATTCATCATGATCAGCCGGTTGCCGAAGCGGAGTGCATCTCTCATATTATGCGTAATCATCAAAGATGTCAAATGGTCCCGTTCGATGACCTTCTTCGTCATGTTCAGGACTTTCTCGGCGGTCTTGGGATCCAGGGCCGCCGTGTGTTCGTCCAGCAGCAGCAGCCGGGGCTGGTTCATGGCCGCCATGAGCAGGGTCAGGGCCTGCCGCTGGCCGCCGGAAAGGAGCCCCACCCGGGTGGTGAGCCGGTCTTCCAGCCCCAGGTCCAGTTCCTTCAGCATTTCCCGGAACTTCTCCCGGTCGCTGTCCTTCAGTGCCCAGGCAAGGCCCGGAGTCTTCCCCCGCCGGGAGGCGATGGCCAGGTTCTCCTCGATCATCATGCCGGCGGCCGTCCCCATCATGGGGTCCTGGAACACCCGGCCGATGTACCGGGCCCGTTTGTGCTCCGGCATCTTGCTTACGTCCACCCCGTCGATGAGGATCTGCCCTGCATCGATGGGGAACACGCCGGCGATGGAGTTCAACAGGGTGGATTTCCCGGCCCCGTTGCCGCCGATGATGGTGATGAAATCTCCCGGTTCCATGTGCAGGTTCACATCGGTCAGGGCTTTCTTCTCATTGACCGTGCCCGGGAAGAACGTTTTCGATAGATGTTTGATGTCCAGCATTACAGATCCGCCTTTCTGCTTTGGAACTTCCCTTTCACCACAGGCAGGCTCAGGGCGATGGCTACCAATACGGCCGTGAACAGTTTCAGGTCATTGGGCGGCATCCCCATCTGCAGGACGATGGCGATCACCAGGCGGTACACGATGGAGCCCAGGATCACGGAAATCAGGGAATTCTTGAAGCTGCGGGTGCCGAACAGCACTTCTCCGATGATGACGGAGGCCAGGCCGATGACGATGGTCCCCACCCCCATGCCCACGTCGGCAAAGCCGTTGCTCTGGGCCACCAGGGCACCGGACACGGCCACCAGGGCATTACTGAAGAACAGCCCGATGAGCAGCATCACGTTGGTGTCCACACCCTGGGCCCGGATCATCTGGGGATTGTACCCGGTGGCCCGGATGGCCGCCCCGATTTCCGTACCGAAGAACCAGTACATGAGCACGGAGAACACCACGCAGGACAGGATGCCCACCAGCAGCACCGCCTGGGAATAGGCCACGCCCAGGGCGCTTTCCAGCGCCGTGAACGCCGTTTCCTTCCCCAGAAGGGAAATGTTGGCCTTGCCCATGATCCGCAGGTTCACGGAATACAGGGCGATCATGGTCAGGATCCCGGCCAGGAGCGCCGGGATCTTCAGTTTCGTATGGAGCAGGCCGGTGACCACGCCGGAGATCCCGCCGGCCAGGGCCGCAGCCAGGATGGCCGTCACCGGATTCACGTCCTTCACCAGCAAGGTCACCGCCACGGAGGCCCCCAGGGGGAAGGACCCTTCCACGGTCAGATCGGCAAGATCCAGCACCCGGAAGGTAATGTACACGCCCAGGGCCAGGATGGACCACAGCAGGCCCTGGGAAATGGTTGGCAGCAATAGATCGATCATGGATTATTTGGCTCCTTTGGCTTCCTTCCGGACGTCATCCGGGATGGTCAGCCCCAGTTTTTTGATGGCTTCTTCGTTCAGGGAAACCGTAAAGGTCTTCTGGGACTGGATGGCCATATCCTGGGGTTTGGCTTTGCCGGACAGGATGTCTGCCGCCATTTCCCCGGTCTCGAAGCCCAGCTTGTAGTAGTCGATACCCAGCGTGGCCACACAGCCGGATTTCAGCATGCCGGCTTCGCCACAGAACACGGGGATCCGGGCTTCGTCGGTGATCTTGATCAGGTTGGGCATGGCGGACGCCATGACGTTATCCGTGGGGATGTACAGGGCATCCACTTTGCCCATGAGGCTCTGGGCAGCCTGCTGGATGTCGTTCACGCTGGACACAGTGGCTTCCACCGTAGCCAGGCCCCGGGCAGCAGCGGCCTTCTTGGCCAGGTCGATCTGCAGCTGGGAGTTCACTTCGCTGGAGTTATAGATGAAGCCGACGGTCTTGGCCTTGGGCATGATCTTCACCAGCAGGTCGATCTGGGCTTCCACCGGGTTCATATCCGTGGTCCCGGTCACGTTGGTGCCCGGTTTGCTGCTGTCCTTCACCAGTTTGGCCACTTTATAGTCGGTGATGGCCGTGCCTACGATGGGAATGTCCTTCGTGGCGTTGGCCATGGTCTGGGCGGCCGGCGTGGCGATGGCGCAGACCAGATCATCCTTGTTGCTGACGAACCGCTGGGCGATGGTCTGCAGGTTGGATTGATCCCCCTGGGCATTCTGCTGGTCAAAGGTTACGTTCTTCCCCTCTTCGAACCCCTTGGACTTCAGCCCGTCGATGAACCCCTTGTTGGCGGCGTCCAGGGCCGGATGCTGCACCAGCTGGATCACGCCCACCTTATAGGACTTCTTGTCCTTGGACCCGGTCTGGGCGCTGCTGCCGCAGCCGGCGGCTCCCACCACCATAGCGGCCAGGGCCAGGGTGGCCAGCCATTTCACACTTTTTTTCATCATCATCATACATCCCTCCTGCTTTCTTACTATCCTACGTTGGTTTCCTTCCGGTCTTTCCGGAAGGGGGTGATGCATCAGAGGAGACTCTCCTCCAGTTGCTTTGGTCTATTTTTTCATTTTATCATATTACATTCCCATGAGCAATAAAAACTATATTTTTGTAAAGCCACTATGCCATTTTTACAAGGTAACGAAAAAATTAATCTCCCAGCAGGGTACATAGGGGTGGCGGCGCAGATACACTTTATAGTCCGGCCGCAGGGCCCACAGTTCCAGGGGGATCTCCCACAGGTCGTCGTCGTGATGGTAGCCGGCCACCAGAAGCTTGGGGGCGCAGCGGGTGATGACGCATTCGCCGCCGGCCAGGGTTTCCTTCTCCACCCCTTCCACGTCCATCTTCACATAGGTCAGATCATGATTCCCCACCAGGGTATCCAGACTGGTCACGGGCACCGGTACCACTTTTTTGCCGGTTTCCTCCAGGGAAGACATGCGTCCCCCTTTGGCCGCAAAGGGCAGGGCCGCCGGCTGGGCCCAGATGCCTTCCGGCACCAGGGTGCAGCGCCCCAGCTGTTCCTCCTCCACATAGGCCTGGAGCTTGCGGAAGTTCTTGGGGTCCGGCTCCACCGCATACAGATGGTCATAATGGCCCTCCGTCAGGTCCAGGAATTCCCGCAGGGTATCCCCATTGTAGGCCCCCAGGTCCGCGTAGGCTTCCTCCTCGCCGAAGGTGAACAGACTGGTCAGGTCGTCCTGCCGCCGGGTGACCCGGGCCAGGTACTCCAACTTCCCCGTCAGTTTATAGGAAAGGATGTCTTCCAGCACCTGCCGGCTCAGATCGTCGGCCAGGCCGGCGTGGACCCGTTCCAGCACGCCCCGGTTCTCCCGCAGCCACTGGGGTGTCACCACGGTGGTATCCCCGAAAAGCGGCAGATGGGGCGCATACGTTTCCTGCTGCTGTGCCAGGTGGAAGAACCGCCGGAGGATTTCCGGCCGTTCGCTGGCAAAGGCGATCAGGAGCACGAACTCCCCCCACTGGGCTTTGGCCTGTTTGTAGGTAAGCACCGGATAGCCCCGGAACTGCTGGCCCCGGACGAATTCGTCGCTGGCGAACACGCCGGCCACCGGGATGTCCAGGGCGGCGCACCGGTCCAATATGGCGTCGGCACCGTTGCCCATGCCGTAAAGGACGATGGGTTTTGTCACCTGGGACAGATAGTCCCAGAAATAGGGCTGCTGCAAGATTCGATCAAGCCAGTTCATGCTGCTTTCTTTCCTTTCTCTTTCGTGGCCATTTGGATGGCGGCCGCCGGATCCACCTGGGGTACGGGCAGGTTCTTCGCAATGCGGGCCCACTCCTGGAGCTTTCCGGCAATTTTCAGGGCCAGGTCGCCGGTGGTACCGCCTTCCTGGTTGTCCTGGGGATAGACCCGGAGCAGGTGGATGTCTTCATAATATACGTCCGTCCAGTTGTCCCCGTCCACGGTCATGAAATGGGATTCGTCCAGGTTTCCCCGCCTCTGGGCCAGGTACAGGCCGCCCGCCAGCATCCGGGCCCGGTATTCCGGTTTGTCGTAGCCGGCCGTTTCCGTGAACGTATAGGACCAGGTGCCCAGTTTCACCGTGGCGGAGCCGTCTTTGGCCACGGTGACCGTTTCCGGGATGTGGAAGGGCTGGGTCCATTTCAGGGCCCGGACCATCCGCAGGCCCGGATCCGGGTGAGAGGCAAACAGGCCGCCGGCGGCGTCCCCCATGTCCTTGCTCATGTCCTCCAGTTTGGACATGGTCACGTAAGAGGCGTAGGGGTTGTACCCGGCCAGGATGGACAGGCGGAAGCCCTCCTGGTCGGCCTGGCCTTCGTCCGCCCGGCTGTAGCCGGCCATCAGGGCCTGGCTGGTGACCGTGGACAGGGCGAAACCGGCCCCCGGGTCCCCGGAAGCCACGCCGGCCAGCAGGGTGAGCAGGGACAGAGCCATCTGCTTTTCCAGCTGGTGCACGGTATGGCGTTTTTCGATGTGGCCGATTTCGTGGCCCAGCACGGCCGCTACCTCGTCGTCGCTGGTCATATAGTCCAGCAGGCCTTTATAGACATAGATGAAGCCCCCGGGACAGGCCAGGGCGTTCACGTCCGGGGTGTTCAGCACCTTGAACGTATAGGTCAGGCCGGGGCGGGTGCCGTGTTCCAGCAGTTTGTGGCCGATCCGGTCCACCCGGGCCTGGACATCGTCGTCCTGGACCAGGCCGTACTGGTTTTCCAGCTGTTTGGCCACTTCCTGCCCCATTTCGATTTCCTGTTTCTGGCTGATCATGGCCGCCTCGGCTTTGGGCAGAGGCAGCAGGGAAGCCAGGCAGAGTATGAGGGTAAAGAGTATTTTCAGCATAGTGAGGTTCCTCCTGAGTCGTACGTTGCTATTATACACGAAAATCAGAGGGGTGTGAAAAATTTCACACCCCTCTGCGTAACGGGCCTTGCGGCCCTGTCTCTGGTCTCTGGTCTCTGGCTGAAGGAAAAAATTTGCTTTGGCAAATTTTGTTGAAAATAGAAAACCGCCGGACCTGGGAACGGACGTCTCAAGCGATATTTTGCCTTCCTCGTGCACTTCGGTCGAGGTGTACGTTGCTTGTCGGGCGCACCGGGCGATATTTTGCCTTCCTCGTACACTTCGGTCGAGGTGTATGTTTCTTGGCGGGCGCACCGGGCGATATTTTGCCTTCGGCAAAAATTTTGGTGCGCCCCTACGGATTATATTCGAGCTATCGATTTTACACTGTAGGGGTTTACCAAGACCGGCCGTAAGGCCGTGTCGCCCGGTAAACCCGCAATGCACAGCCATTCGACTGGCAACGGAATGTCCGACGATGTTTTTTCTGCCGCCTCGGAATTCATTACCTATTGAATTAACTGTAATTTATGATAAAATAAACATATGTTTGTTTTAGTGTTAAAAATCCAGGAGGTACCACTCATGTCCACACCAACCTTTCCCTATCCTTCTCGCAAAAACATCCACCTGAAACAATCGGTTTACGAGGAAAACGGCCTGTATTTCATTACCATCTGCACTCGGGAAAAACAATGCCTGCTGGGGTTCATCGAGGACGATTTCCTCCATCCCACGGAAACGGGGAATATCGTCACGGAGGAAATCCATGCACTGGAAAACAGTCGTCCCGGTATGACAATCCCGCAATTCGTGGTCATGCCCAACCATATCCATTTATTGGTAGCCCGAGAACGGACGGCCCGGGGAAAAATCCCCACGTTGGAGCGGTTCATCGGAATGTTGAAAGCCAATGTGACCAAACGATGTGGTGCGTCCATCTGGCAGCGGGGATATTACGACCATATCGTCCGGACAGAAAATGACCTGGTACAAATACGGGAGTATATCCGGAACAATCCCAGGAAATGGGAACTGGATCAGGAATACAGGAAAAACTAGCCCCATATACTTCGGTCGAAGTGTACGTTGCTTGGCGGGTCTACCGGGCGATATTTTGCCTTCCTCGTACACTTCGGTCGAGGTGTACATTGCTTAGCGGGCGCACCGGGCAATATTTTGCCTTCCCCGTGCACTTCGGTCGAAGGTGTACGTTGCTTGGCGGGCGCACCGGGCAATATTTTGCCTGCGGCAAAAATTTTGGTGCGCCCCTACGGATTATATTCGAGCTATCGATTTTACACCGTAGGGGTTTACCAAGACCGGCCGCAGGCCGTGTCGCCCGGTAAACCCGCAATGCACAGCCATTCGACTGGCAACGGAATGTCCGCTACTTCACCGCAGGGGGGTACCAGGGGTCGCGGCGCAATCCCGCCCGGTAAACCCTTTCCATTGTCCCCATCCCCGGTCCATGGTATCATGTACTCATCGAACCAACTATGAAAGCGAGGCTTTGCTGTGCGATTCTTACATACTTCTGACTGGCACCTGGGGCGGATCTTCCATGGTCTCCATCTTCTGGACGACCAGCGGGCCGCC